>Ga0209483_1000148_pt1 | contig 66720 bp, 48 predicted proteins | sample NGEPerA_FD_184508 | JGI IMG/M metagenome (GOLD analysis project Ga0209483, IMG submission 184508) | Arctic peat soil microbial communities from the Barrow Environmental Observatory site, Barrow, Alaska, USA - NGEE PermafrostL2-A... | ecosystem: Environmental > Terrestrial > Soil > Wetlands >... | reverse complement strand
TTTTTGATTGCTGTTGACGGTACGCAGAGTGATGACCTTACTGGGTATCTCTCTGCCGCGTATGCAGCGAACTCGGCCGGGTGGTATTATTTGTTCTTGGGAAATTACGATAAAAACAACAATTTCAACGCGGTCGTGAGCGAATCTTTTCAGGGCGGAGAAACTCCACTTCCTGCTGCCCTCCCACTCTTCGCCTCGGGTCTAGGGGCATTGGGTCTGCTTGCACGGCGCAGGAAGCGGAAGGCAGCTCTCGCGGCGTAATCAAAACATATAATTGGATTCAGAGGCCGCCTCAGTTGGCGGCCTCGTTCATTTGGGGCAAAATACCCCAATGAAAATCAACTTGAAATTTGTGTGACAATGGGGCGGTAACGATCAAATCGTTTGGATTGACGTTGCCAAGTTTAACGCGGCATGGCGGCGCGAGCGCGGATACCATGTGCCGCAGCCCCAACAGATCGGGCCAATGGATAGCCAGCCTTGGCTTCCACAAAATTCCCATGCCCCATGTACACGTCGCGCAGAACGGGGAAGTGTCGTTCCCCGATGGAAGACACCGGTTCGCTTGGTTTTGCGATCACCGGATCAAAACAATTCCGGTAACAGTTGCAACTCGCAAGGATGCCGCCGTTGCGCGGCGACTTTTCGGAAGTCGCCGTCGAAGCGTGCTGCTCGATAAGAGCACCTTTCGCCGTGGCATTGCTCAGCACAAGAGCCATAGTTTCCGCTTTTCCTCGGCCCATCTCTCCCTGCCTTTGGCAGCTCGGTCAAGAGGCCCTGCATGAACGGATGGAGAGGCGGCTTTTGGATCTAATCTGATTTAATTTGTGACTTTGTTTTTCCTTGGTCTGTCTTAATGACACCAGCTTGCGCAAGCTGGCTTGCAATCATTTGCATTTGATTGATTAGATCGACGACGCATGGCGCGGACAAAACAATTCTCGCAACAATGTGACGTTCTCCCGTGGTGCTATTTGGCGGGCTAGGTCCAGCCATGCGCGCTACGGCAAACTCCAGTCGTAAAGCGTTTCCATCAAACATAGACAAGCCCAAGCAATCAGAGAATATCTCCGTAATCTCATGATGCGGCTGCATAGGAAATTTATTGAGGTATTCACGAGGGTTCGAAGGCATTTGGTTCTCTCCCGTGCATTTCTACAATTTTCCATGGTAGCGCTACGACTGGCATTAGAAGTGATATCAATCAGCAGTCTGGCTCAAGATCAAAAATATTTCGTAAATCTAAGGACTACTACGTCATTCTATAGTTTATATTACCTCCATAGTGGTTTTACTCCTTATGTCAGAATCTCCTTAGCCTTAGCAGACGATCAGCTCTGAGTAGCGACGCCGCAAATTTCGGCGAACTTTTGTGTCGTCGGCTCAATGACTTTATTGGTTGAGGGAATCGATAGTCCAGTTCTACGCCAGGCGGCGAATCCTGATCTAGAAATCATGTATTTGCCAAAGTAACGCGTCCGCTAAGTCAAGTATCCTAATTTGAGTTCTTAGTCTGACTACCTCGAGGGGGCTCGAGCAATTGTTGGTCTGCGGTCGCCCTACGAAGACATTCTGCATTGGCTGGCGAGCCTGGCGCTCCATAGGAACTGCATCGAGCGACATTAATTTCGGAAGTCGCCTTTGCGTCTTGTTGCTGCATTAGCATTTCATCGTATTTTTCGGTACCCGGAATACAGCCATTTTTACCAGCGCCCATAGAGCAGTCCACACGACTACTAGCGCATCCACCAATGAGGGTACTAACGAGCAATACCGCACACGAAGTTAAACGCATGCGGGCACTCCGGTTCTTGAAACTATTCGATTTTAGCGTTTCGGTCCGCATTCTCGCCGATTCCGACGGCAGGTTTTGACCTTTCGCAATCATACGATCTTCTTGCGAGCGGCTGGATCTTTCCAAACATTGCATTCGTTGTACATGAGCTTTTTAGGTGATCAACAAAGTGAAAATGAATGAAACTCGGGCCGCTTTTTCCGAAACTCACGCGCGTTCACAGGCTGAGTTTAAGCCGAAACGCTCCAAAATGCAGGCAAAAAATGATTTACTATGGTTTGCGCCCCGACGCATTCTGTTTTCGACCTACGGCGGTGTGTCGAACGGCAACTGCGGGGCTGTAGCCGGGGGCTGTCTGACGGGGCCGCAGGGTCAGTCCTTTAATGCTGATGCGTCAACGTTCCGCAAGCTAGCACTAACGACAAAAGGTCACCAGGACTTACGGCTCAAGGCATCCGAAGCTTTTGCCGGTTAAGCCGGCGATATTTACCTTGGTCCTTAAGGCTACCCCGTGTTTTTGCAGGAAAAATATTGCGGTTCAGATATTCCTCCGGGTGGAAAATACCATGCACTCAAACCCGTCTCAATTGGCCGACGTTCAAAATCGGCTCGAGGATGCCCGCAATCAACTACATGAGCAACAGAGTTTGATTTCCGAAATTGATAACGCGCAAAACCACACAACGCTCATCATGTTACTGTCAAATGGGTTGCGGATCTTTTGTTGGCTTGAGGATCAGAGAAATGCGCTGATGAGACGTGTCCGCGAATATTTACCGCGGCCCCGTCAATAAAAAATGAAGCCTTGGCAAAGATCGCTGAGAATTAATCCTAACATTGTTTCTACGCAGATTAGGCGTTCGGCGCTGTTATGAAGTTCAGAGGACGGCAGCAAATTTTATGAAAAGTTTCGGACGCCTTTTTCTCAAGTTGTATGTCGCCCAGGCCGTGTTCGGCTTCGTTGCTGGTCTGCTCCTGCCGTGGATCCTAAAATAACATTGCTTACAAATACTCGTTATTTCTCGATATAATTTTTCCATGATCAAACATGATCAAACAGGATCGAACCATTTGTAGGTGGTTCGGCGCGCCGCGTTTGATTTTCCCTGTTTTGGCTCAATACGTGGCAGTGGTGCGCTCAGCGAGACAAATGAAAGCGCTTTTTGGTAATTGTCTAGCCGACGAATGCCATCTAGACTCGCCGAAAGTTCGCCGTGGCGAGCAGCCCGCGTAAAATCCGGCCGGTAACCAGGGCTTGGTCGGCGTTACCTCACGGAATATCGGCGTAGATCATAGGCGTGCCTAACAGCCTGCATCCCGACAGCGTATTAGGTTGGAATGATTGAACATGCCGTACGATAATACGCGACTATATGTCATTGGCGATATACATGGCCGATCCGACTTATTGGAACGCTTGATTGCGGCCATTGATCGCGATGCCGGAAAGCTCGGAGCAAACTGCTTAACAGTTACGCTCGGCGATTATATTGACAGGGGACCCAATTCGCGCGGCGTACTTGATCGACTTTCGGTCAATCCTTTTCCTGGTAATTACATCGCTCTAAAAGGAAATCACGAGGCTCTGCTCGAGACTTTTCTTGTTAATCCGGCCGTTGGCGCCCATTGGTGGCGCGTCGGTGGGCGCGAAACAATGCATTCATTTGGCGTGAGGACCGAGACATTTCTGGGGAGGCGCAGCTTCAGGAAGGTCCGCGACCAATTGCGGGCCGGTCTCTCTAATGAACACACGAGATTTCTAGCGTCGCTGAAAACGTCTTTCACCTTCGGTCGATATTTCATGTGCCATGCTGGGGTGAGGCCCGGTATTCCTTTGGAAAATCAGAATGAGGAAGATCTATTGTGGATCCGCGATGAATTTCTAAGTAGTAAATTAGATTTCGGGAAAATTGTCGTGCATGGCCATACGCCCGTCGAAGAACCGGAAGTACTGCCCAATCGGATTAATATAGACACATGTGCCTTCGCCAGCGGCCGACTAACATGCGTTGTGCTGGAAGACGATCGTCATCGATTCATCACTGCATAATCGTCCCAGGGCGGGTGTCCCGCGTCAGAGCGCAACTTTGTGCCGATGCACAGCGCTGGAATTGCTGAAATAAAAGAGGCCGTTAACGGAGACGGCCTCTATGAGAGATGATCGAGCGGTCTCGTGTCAGCTATGCACAAGGCTCCTACGCAGCTTTATGTTGTGATATGGTGGGAATAGGCGGCAACCCGACCACCCACCGAACTTGTTTCGTCTGCACTGCAATATTCCGCAGCGGATTCTAGCGCAAAACAATCAGACCAGGAGTTTTGATATGGAAGTTTTAATAGGCTTTTTTGCGCTTCGGCCCACCTTCACAGTCCTAGGATTGAAGGCGGTTTGGTACATCTATCTTTTGAACACGGCGGTTCAAACTTATATTGCCATTGAAACGATCGCCCGACTTATGGCGCAAAAGGGGATAAGTATGGAAACCTGGGTGCCAAACTCCGTTCCTTTGATCCTCGGATTAGTTGCGCAACTTTTGATAGTGCGGCTAGTTATCGAGGTAGCCGCAATTGTCATTTCAAATGCTAATACGAACAAATAACCGCCAATCAGGCTTTTCTGCGCGGTTCAAACAAGCGGAAAACCGACACGCTCTGGTATTCGGAAGTTCGCTCACGCTTTTTGTCGCCTATTGGAGCCGCAATTGTTTACAGATCTCGCACTCGCCAGGCGAGAATAATAACCATGATGTCTATCGGGGCTAAGCCTGCCGGTACGAACAGGCGCGCGGCCTCAGAACGACGATAATCGCTCACTGCCATTTTTGCTTGGATCACAGTTATGTGTCGTCGCGGGTGGCAATCCATGAATCGCCGCGTGCGTTAAATAAAACCCATGCTTCACAATGGCGGCTAGTGTTGCTTCGCCTAACTCACGCTGCGGCGAACTATCGTCTAACTGGAGCGTTATCGACTTCTCAAACCGCCAGCCGGCAGGGCACGCTCGCGGTGGAAGCGTCCGCCCCGCGCGATTGGTCGTTAACGCGTAAAGGCCGGTTGACCCGCATCGAAACACATATAATTTTTGTGACTTTGACAAAGGCGTTCCAAAAAAAATTTGGTTATACAAACCTAATTACTGCGCGCCATCGACGGCAAACACAACGTGTCGAACCGAAGTATTCGCGTTAACGTTATCGCGGTTGGGCTTAACGTTACTTGGTTTAGTTACTTTGCAGATCAGTTCGCCGCGCTGGACGCAAGCAACTAAAATCAATGTGCCATCGGGAAGACGCCACAAACTCTCGATTGGTCGGCGGAGTCGTCGATCTGTTTGAAGTTCGGCGGCTCCGTCTGATTTCGGTTTTATAACCTAAGAATTTAGAGGCCGCCAAACTCGAGAGAGAGTTTGGCGGCCTCACATATTTAAAGCACCTAATAAAACGATCGAGTTAGGCCGTGCAATATAATTGTTTCGCGATCCTAGCGCGGATGAGCAAAAGCCCTACGTCAGTTTTTACGTCTGGTCTTTCGATAGACAAAACTGGTCATTGGTTAGCGCACGTCTGCAGGCTCTAACTGCAAACATTGTGCTTTCGGTACTCATATCAAACGAGATCCCAGTTGAAGTCGCACGGGTCAGTAGAACTCTGGTTTCTTTGGGACGATAATCAAGTACCAGCTGGGCTAGGCCCCATTAAAGCGACGGGCTCTGTCCCGCCCCTTTGCTAACTCCATCTAACCCTTTATCTCTAACGTATCGGAGCTCAAAGCTTGACCAATGGCGCGCACTATATCCGCGCTGTCCTCTAATTTATCGGCGGATTCATTCTGGTTAGATGCAATCACGTTGTCTACCGCCGCGTCTTTTCTATCCGCGTTTGTCAGTGGCCTGAAATCAATATCGTGTTGTTTATCCTCGGACTCAAATTCGGAATCATCAGCCTCGAAGGTTTCATTGGCGCCGTCCAAAAGAGCAGCGGTCACTTTTTCGAGCAATGTCTTCTCAATATTCATTTGATTATCTGGCTAGCGAAGGACTTTCTTGGCGCACCCGCACCATGCGGTGCACCGTGCCATTCAAACGATGGCGAAAGCCTCAAAGTTATCTAGGCAATTTTATCAATTTGAGCCGAAGCCCAATGACCGACCGAGGACCATGAGAAATGACTCGATTGGAATAAACAGCTGCAATCCGCCGAACCAGCGAAAATGATATTCCTTAAGCGACCATGAGCCAGACCGATAGCGGCACGATGTACCATACGAAGAAGCAGAAAATAAAAACCACAGCTAAGGTGGGTATTATCAGCATGACGACCTTAGCTCGTCTTAGCGCCGGCTAGGCATAGTGCTCATAGGGCGCATGAGTATCCGAGGCGGGTAATTCAGGATTCAAAAGTTTGTGGGAAGCCAGTTCGCTTAAAATTCGTGCGGGCAGATGCTTGCATCCATCGGCCACCTAATTATTTCTCCTTAAATGCCCTCTCAGCCTGATCCCGGAGAGGCTTCGTAAGATAAGAGAGCATTGTTCGTTCGCTGGTCTTAATGAAGGCAACGACCGGCATGCCGGGAATGAGTTTAACCTCGCCGAGGCGAGCAATATCCGATACGTCAAGGCTAATGCGGGCTATGTAGTAGCTGATGCCGCTTCTCTGATCTTGAGTGATATCTGCCGAAATCAGCGTCACCTTGCCATCAATTTCGGGTGTTGTGCGCGCATTGAACGCTGTGAAACGTAGGGTGGCTGTCTGGCCGAGATATAATTGATCGATGTCCTGGGGGGCAATTTTAACTTCAACCGTGAGTGTATCAGTATCTGGCACGATCAGCATAATCACGTCACCTGCGGCGACTATCCCGCCAACGGTGTGGACAGTTAGCTGTTGTACAATTCCATTTTGGGGGGCGCGAATGTCAATGCGCTTCAGCTGGTCGGCTGTAGCGACCTTCCGTTCGACAAATTCGGAAATCTTTGATCGTGTTTCGCTCAGCTCCTTGCCCACCTCGCTTCTCAGATCCTGATCGATTTGGATGATCTGGAGCTCAGTCTCCGTAATTTTCCCCTTGGCTTGTGCCGTCGCTGCGATTAATTGGCCGCGTTCGCCCTCGATCCGGGCGGCATCTCTTTCCAACGCAGTCAATCTGCTCAAAGGCACCAAATCTTTGGCTTGAAGGGCGCGAACGCCCTCGAGTTCTTTGTTAATAAGCTCAATTTCGCGCTCTTTGGATGCCGTCTGTCCAATGTCGCCTCGTATTTCTTCCTTCAGTTGGGAAATACGCTCTTTAAGTTGCCCCTTTTTTCCGTCACGGCTTTGCTGCCTTAATTCGAAGAGCTTCTGCTCTGCGATCATCGTACGTGCCACATCGGAGCTTGGGTCACGGCCCTGTCCAATGAGGGCGGGTGGGAAGTCGATATGATCTGCACCATCCCGCTCAGCTTCAAGGCGCGCTTGTTGGGCTGTGAGCTCATCTAGATTTTTTGTGACAACCGAATTGGCTGCTTTGGTCTGGGTCTCATCAAGCCGAACCAAAACCTCGCCAGCTTTCACATGGTCGCCTTCCCGGACCCTAATCTCTTTGACTATTCCGCCGGAGAGGTGCTGCACCTTTTTCACATTGGAATCGACCACAAGCGATCCTTGCGCGACCACAGCACCGCCCAGTTCCATAGTTGCGGCCCAGCCACCAATTCCAAATAGGATAAAAACGACAATGGCGGTGCCAAACACTATGTGGCGCTGAATAGAGCGAAATGGAGGGATGTCCGTTCTTTTCATCGAACCGTCCCAAGGGCGTTTAACGTCATCGTCACAGGCCTTGAGACGGCAACGGGCTGCCGCAACACCTTACTGAGTACCTCGTCTTTGCCACCGAAGCTTTGTACTTTCCCGTCGCGCATCACCAAGACTTGGTCAATGCCGGCAAGCGCGCTCGGACGATGCGCAATCACGATCAAGATGCCGCCACGCGCGCGCACTTTCAGGATCGCTTGGGTCAACGCTGCCTCGCCCTCAGCGTCAAGATTAGAGCTTGGCTCATCAAGAATGACCAAGAAGGGATTCCCGAAAAGCGCGCGTGCGAGTGCAATCCGTTGACGCTGTCCGGCTGAAATCGCCATACCGAGTTCGCCAATTCGTGTCCCGTAGCCATCCGGTAAGGAGAGAATTAGTTCATGCACACCGGCAGCTTGCGCTGCTTCGACAACCGCTTCTGCTTTTGCTTTCGGATCAAAGCGGGCAATGTTAATTGCAACAGTTCCGTCAAAAAGCTCGACGTCCTGTGGCAGATATCCGATATGCGGGCCGAGATTTTCAGATGACCACTGGTGGAGCGATGCTCGATCGAGCCGAATGCTGCCGCGCGCTGGGTGCCAAACACCGACGAGGGCGCGTGCGAGCGAGGATTTTCCCGAGCCACTGGGTCCAATAATCGCCAGGCCCTGACCACTCTTAAGCTCAAATGACACGTCATTGACCACTGGCCTGTCGCCGCCTGGTGGCAGGACTGTAAGATTCCCAACCGATAAGACGGACTTCGGATCCGGTAACCGCATAGGTTCTTGTTCTGCAGGCAACAACTCAAGCAATTGATGAAGGCGCTGGGCGCCCTGGCGTGCTGCAACGAAACCTTTCCAATGCGTGATTGCCAACTCAACCGGTGCAAATGCGCGCGAGGTGAGGATTGAGCTTGCGATAATAATTCCGGCGGTCGATTCTTGATGGATTACAAGATAGGCGCCGACACCAAGGACCGCCGATTGTAGGATTGTTCGAAAAACTTTTGACATGCCACCAAGGCCGCTTGCAACATCGCTTGCGCGCTCATTCGCGGCCAGGTAGTCGCGGTTCGTGTCGCTCCAACGATTGCCAACACGTCGGCCCATACCCATGGCTCGCAATACCTCGGCATTGCGTCGTCCAGCCGCAGCAAGCGCGGTCCGGGTCGTTGCAAAGCGCGCTGCTTCTTTGGTCGGTGCACGCAGCCGATATTCGGTCAGCAGGGCCAGCCCAATGAGAACAAATGATCCGGCCAGCGCCGTTACACCAATCCAGAAATTGAAAATAAAACAGACGGCGAGATAGATTGGCATCCACGGCAGGTCGAAGAACGCAGCTGGCCCTCCACCCGAAAGGAAACTTCTTACATAGTCTAGATCCCGCAAGGGCTGAAGGCCGTCGCCGTCGCCGCGTGTCTTTAGTGGCAGGCGGACGAGAGCGTCGTAAACGCGTGAACTGAGCGTGCGATCGAGGTGTGCTCCGATTCTTACATTGACACGGCTGCGGATCAATTCGAGCGCGCCTTGCAGGATATATAGTGCGGTTGCAAGAATTCCGAGACCTACCAATGTGGGTACACTTTGGCTTGGAAGGACTCGATCATAGACTTGCAGCATAAAAAACGAGCCAGTGAGCATAAGAATATTGATCATCCCGCTGAACAAGGCGAGATACATGAATATGCCGCGGCAAGACTCCAAGGCAGTGCGGACCGTGGGTTGAGCGGCGGCTGTAGTGCTGGCCTCGCGCTTGTTACGCAGCAACGGAGACGCAATGAGTTTTGGATTGCAGCGCTCGACGTCGGTAAAGCCTAGCTGCGAAAAGAGGTATTTGCCCGACACGAACGCCCGGTAGGCTAATCTACGGAGTCGTCCCGGCGCGGCTTTATCGCTCAACACACTGAATTTAATCACGGTCGATCTGCCACGCTGACGTTGATCGGGTCATATTTCAGAAGCGGAATTATCGCCCAGGGTCGTTGACCGTCGGGATCATACGAAGTGAATCTTATTGAGATCATACGAAGTGAATGTTATTTTGTTGTTAACCGGAAATTATCAATTGTGTTTGCAGAGGTAACGCCGTGCGAACTCAAGCGCACTGGCGCGGTCATCAATTGGCGGATGGCTCAACTGCAGGAAGCCGTTGTCCCGTCTGTGAAGGACGTTCGGTCGCTACGCGCTGACAGACAGTAGTTCGGCCAACACCGCTTTAAATTGGGGCTTCCAATTCGGCTGCGATCGGCACAGCGCATCACAGCCAACGGCCGGCCGGCTTATCGAAAGCCTCATGCATGACCGAAGGTCCCAAACTTCAATAGGTTGAGGGTGTCCGTCCGCCTCATTCCACGTGGGGCTGTCAGCGGCTAAATGGCAGGGCCCGCACCACCTTTTAGGACCCGCGGCCTGCTCCGGTGCTGCCGGGGCAGCCAACAGGGGCCTTTGCACGCCGATGCGACTACCTTCGATTGAGTTACGAAGAACCTCAACCTAAAAATCTGCCAATAGTCCGTAAGTTCCTACCGCCAATATGTGATAATTGAGAATAGACCAGTGATTCGTTTCGAAAATCTTGCTGGATTTGCATTAAAATGTTGGAGTATTTTTTACGGGCTGCTACTGAATCTGAGTCTAGTATAGTAAACGAGTGAGTTCGCATCAAATGATCGAGGCTCTAGGTAACCCGAATGAACAAGCACGTTATTGCTTACGCGCTGGTATTTTTGGCCGCTATTGCTAGTCAACCGGCTTCTGCCGCTGACAGGGTTTCCAATTGGTCGGGGTTTTATGTTGGTGGTAACGCTGGTTATGCTTGGGGATCCGAAAGCAACAGCCTGAATATCGGCGACGGACCAAGCGTGCTCAATTGCCACTTTTGTTCAGCCATAGTTGGCGGCAATGACGCAGCCTTGGCTCAAAATGCCGGCTCCTCATCTTTTGACCCACGCGGCTTCGTTGGCGGCGCACAATTCGGCTACAATTGGCAAAAAGCCAATTGGGTTTACGGCATTGAGGCTGACATTGGCGGCTTTTCACAAAGCCAAACTGAAAACAGTAGCGCCAACCTGTTGGCTAACACCGCATTTCCTCAATGCTTTGCCGGCGGTGGCGCTGCGGTTGCGTGCACCGGCAATTTTTCATCGACAGTTAAGGCCGACTGGCTAATCACAATTCGTCCGCGGATCGGCTATGCTTGGGATCAATCGCTAGTATACGTTACCGGCGGTCTGGCGATATCCAAGTTGTCGTTCTCGCAATCATACAGCGACAACATAAATTTTGCCGCGGGCAATGTCGGCGGCTCACAGAATTCATCGGCGTCACAGCTTAAAGCGGGCTGGGTGATTGGTGCTGGCCTCGAACGGGCCATGGGTAAAAACTGGTCGTTGAAGGCCGAATATCTTTACGTGAGATTTGATGGCCTCAATGCCAATGGCGCGCTGAGCGATGCTGTGACGGGTGACTTTGCTAACTTCTCAAACCGCGTGGACCATTTTGCCTCGAATATTGTTCGTGTTGGTTTCAATTATAAATTTTCCGCGGCAGCCACAAAATACTGATCGCGCTAGACCTGCGTCGCGATTAATATTTTATAGACCCCGACGGCAGACGGAAGTCGTCTGGCATTTTATACCGGCTACTTGCCATCAAATACCTTGTGCCACGCTTCGATCGGCAGATCAGCTCGCAGTTGGGTTTGAACTTGTATCTGGCATTTAACCAATTCGCTTTGTCGGTTTGTGGCTGCTAAAGCCATTTCTTCTTTGTTGGAGGGGCCCACTGTGGTGGCCGACTTACATTTCGCGTCGACAACGTCTTTTAACGCCGGAATGAACCCCTGCAAGTCCGAGTCTAATTCGTCTTGGGTGATCCATCGCATCCCGGGCGGTGAAACAGAAAACATCAGATCGTCGTATTTAACTAGAACATTCATTTCTCTGAGATAGTTTTCAATCACTCGGTGTAGGCGATTATTTAGATTTGTTACATCATCGCTACTTAGCTTTTTCAGATCGCTTTCGGACGGGGACGGCCGATGAATGCCCAGCCGGCCAGCCCAATTTACGTTTCGATAAATTCCGGAAACGTAGATAAAGAAGCAGGCGCTGACGCACTGATAATCCATTCTTGGATTGACCAAATTATTTGGCCTGATGACTGATTCACCGAACTTGGGGACGCCTGTCGGAGGACCTGAAGGTGCATCTGTACTCAACTGCAAGGCCCGTATGAGGTGCCCAATCTTCATCGCTTCGGCCACTTCTCCACCTGGAGACGCAAGAAAAACACCGCCGCTGATTTTGTCGAAATTAGATTTCGTCGCGAGGAAACTGCGGAGCTTATCGTAATCTCCGTGAATAATTTTTCCTTCCAAAACTAAAACGCCCCTATAGACCTTCGGCTCTTCGAGGGCCTTGGATGACCCTACGCCGAGCATTAAACCAAGCGTCAAAGCTCCAAGAAAAGTCACTAAAGCGGGTTTTAAAACGACGATCACTGCATCTGCTCACTGAGGGTTGGGTTCGCTCAGCTAAATATTATACAAAGGACTAAATATGGCCATGGGCACCCGCAGTAACCGCCCCCTATCTTCAGTTCCCGGATGCTCCGCGGGTGGCTGGAAAACGACGAGCTGGATGGGTGTCCGATTTCTACGGTGCGTAAAACACGTCCGACCCCGGTGCTCGGCCCCGGTCATTCGGTCGTTTGAGATTAGCACTACTTTGGCAGGTTTATTCACGCCGCTGCTTTTCGCCGATTTGTCTTTTGCAGTACGGGCATTGCTGAGGTCGTGGTTGAACGATGAGATCGACGATGGCTTGGCGTACGGCGGGCAGGCTCGGCCGAGGGGGTGGACCGGTGATTCTGTTTTTCCCGCCCGGCTTGAGCGAGACAGCGATGCCGGAGGAATGCGTAAGTGGTCTCGGTCAAAACGTTCAGCGGTTTCCGTTCGGCTAGGACCGCCCGATGTTTGGCATTATTGCCCCGCTCGACCAGGTGATTTTATCAGGCTGCGGGTGCAGCGGCCCTCCGTTTCCTACGTCAGCCGAGCAGACCCAACGCGCCGAGGCTGGTGGCGAAGAGAGGCTGCAGGAGCAGCCGCGCTAATCTACATCATATGCTCAACTTGTCTTCACTGATTGCTTCTCTGAAATAGTACTGCCGCTGATTATTCGATTGGAAAGTTTGTGACCCACCTTGATCATTGGGCGCTCCACTAAGAAATACGAGAAAATTGCGACGGGGATAAATAGCAGCGGCATTATCAAGGGATGACTTTCGTACAGCCACGCGGCTCCAGTTTCGCTTCCACCCCAAGAATATGGGGCCAGCGAAAGCTGCTGCCAAAGATAGACGCTGAATGAAACAATACCAACCTTTTGTAGCAACGGGTTCGAGACAACCTGAAGGACTGGGCCTCCGCGCTTAGAGATCGTCCCGAAGAAAACCAGCGCCGTTAGCAAAGGCGTGATTGCTTCAATCAGATTGGCAACGTTAGGCATCGGAAATAGCAGAGGCTTGAGCGCAAGCACGGCTCCTGCAATCAAAATGGCGACTGTCGTCGTGAGCCTGGCGAACCAATTCCTGGCTGTTGCCGAGAGCGCGAACAACGCACCGATTGCGATATGCGCGAAACTGGTCAAGTCATGGATTGAGTAAGATCCGATCATCAGAGCAATCAGAATGCAACCGATGACAGCCACGCGGGTCCTTCCGAGCGCGACAAACGCCAGCGGCCAGATCAGGTAGAATTGCTCCTCAACGCTCAGGCTCCACGTATGAGCCAACCACCAAGAACATTTGAAGCCAGACAGATTGCAAACATAAAGACTGCTTCGCAAGAACGCGTCGTCGGTTGCGACGATCATGCCGCTGCTGCGCAAGACAAGCACTGTCAGAAGATAAAGATAGAAGGCCGGCATAATTCGGAAAATACGACGCACGTAAAAAGCGCCGATGCTGATTTTTCCATTTCGGTCCTCCTCAACACTCAACAATGTTGTGATCAGAAATCCGCTGATCACAAAGAAAAATTGAACCCCGGTTTCGCCGAGCACGGCGGCCAATCGAAGGATGATATTCTCGATTAATAATCCGGGAGACCCGACGACGACGTGAAGCGGGCGGATGTCCCAGTATTCCGAGAAACGATAGCTGACGACGTGCCCGATCACGACAAGCAAGACACTCAAACCGCGCCAGCCATCAATAACTTTGTTTCGGTCGTCGCCGATCATATTTGCCCACCCGTAAAGTTCGTAAGGCAGCCTACGTGGGGTTGCGCCGGGCTGAACACGATCAAAATAGCTGGTTTCATCTTCAACCCTTTCTCTGAGTTGTTAAAACGGTGGGGTTATATGGCAGTTTAATTGTCATCGATATTAACGGCGCTGCATAGGGCCTACTGGCAGTGCAGCAATTTTGCTCTGCAATTGTCGCTCATGGGTCAATCGCGACCGACCAATTCAACGAAGGTTGCGGCCTTTGTCCCTATCCGACAATTCGGGCTCGTGCGATGCCATAGTTGCGTGGTGCATCAGCCCTGTCGCCAATAACATGCCTAAATTTTACCCAGGCCTGTCCACTGTCTGACCTGATCCAAGTGGTCTAATTTGCTCAGCCGAGGGCTGTAGTTCGCGCAATAACAAATCTTGCATAGGCCTGGTGGCCAATAAGGTGAGGCCGCCAACTTGGCGGCCTCGAATTTAAGCAACTATGCTGGGATGTGGCTCTGCCCAACGCGGTTTACTATGCAAGGCGGATGCCACTCGGTGAAAGTCTTTGAAATTCAGTCAGAATCAAATAATGTTCCACTGTGCTGACCGCCCTCGGTTAGCGCCACGGGTTGGCCTCGACCTAGGTTGTGGCTTAGGTCGGGGCCAATTCCGTTATTTTCGGGGTCGGATCCCTTTGCGAAGCTTGGAGTTTGCCGACACTTCGCGGTTCGCGATTGGTCGAGATGGCCGCCTTGTCGCAGGCTTGGAGCCACGCGCCGCCGACGTTGGAAACTATACCGAGGCAGTGACTGGGCTATGGTCGCCTCAAGGCAACCTTCAATCAACGACGCGTTTATCTCTGGCGCGTCGTCACTTTGTTACTGCTTATTGTCGCTAGTTTGACGAGACCAGCGTCAAAATTTATGCCAGATGGACATTGTTGATGTTCAACTGGGAAACCATAGTATTTTGCAACGTGATCGTACCATGAGGATCGGCTGTGATAACCACATCGGATCCGACCTGAGCGGCATGGGCGAGGACAGCAGCAAAATTGGTAAAATCACTTTGCGCCAGCTGCAATACGTTGCTGCTTGATTGAAAGTCGGCAATCGTGTCATTGCCGAAATTGCCGGCAAATACGAACGTCTCGTTACCGCCTCGTCCAAAGAATGTTTCATTGGCTGGAGTGCTGGTAAAAGTATCGCTCCCGGTCGTACCAAAGACCACATTCATAGATCCAGTATTGCCGGATTGGTTCGTAGCCGTCTCTGTGAGGCTGTGAATAGAATTCGAAAGGCCCATAGAAAGGCTCCATGCCCCGTTTGCAGCAACGGTGGTATGGCCGAGGGAGGCTCCTGAGGTGGAGTCGACGATTGAAATTGTGCTGTCTGCGGCCGAGTTGCCCGACAAGACTCCCGCCCCTTTTACGCTGAGGCTCAAGCTTGTATTGGTCACCGCGATTGGGGCTAGGGAATTGTCCACGGTGACGGCCAAGGCTGAGGTATCGGCACTGACGTTGCCGGCCGCGTCCGTTGCCGTCGCCATAAAGTCATGCGATCCGTTGGCCAATGTACCGGTCGCAAAGCTCCAGACGCCGCTAACGTTGGTGGCCGAACTGCCCAGAAGCGTCGAGCCGTCATAGACCTTGACCGTGCTGTTGGCCTCCGCAAACCCCGTCAGCGTCAGGACATTCGCATTTGTAATCCCATCGCCGAAAGTTCCGGTATCTGGCGAGAACGAAGCGATGCTGGGAGCTGTCGGTGCCACAGTATCGATAGTAAGCGCCAATGAGGCCGAACCCGTACCGACATTGCCAGCCGCGTCGGTTGCTGTGGCAGTCAGGCTGTGGCTGCCGTCCGCCAGGGCGGCAGTGTCATAAGTCCAGGCGCCGGCGCCGTTGGCTGCAGTACTGCCGAGCGAGGTGCCTCCGTCGTAGATCTTTACCGTGCTGTTGGCTTCCGCCGAGCCGGTCAGCATCAGCGTGTTGTCGTTGGTAACGTGGTCGCCCACGACGCCACTGTCGTTCGAGAATGAAGCAATGCTCGGGGCCAAAGGCGCCGTCGTGTCGACAACGACCGCCAAAGCCGATGATCCGGGCCCTGTGATTCCCGCAAGTGTTTCGGCCGCCGTGAGGCTGTGGCTGCCGTCGGCCAAAGCCGCAGTTGTGAAGCTCCAAGCGCCGCTACCGTTAGCGGCAACGCTGCCGAGGAGAGCCGCTCCGTCAAAGACGTTGACCAGGCTGTTGGCGTCCGCCAAGCCGAGCAGCGTCAAGACATTTGCGTCGGTAATCCCGTCGCCGACGGTGCCGGTATCGGGCGAGAACGAGATAACACTGGGCGCTGCCGGTACGACGGCGTCGACGGTGACGGCGATGGCGCTCGATACTGTACTGACGTTGCCGGCGGCGTCAGTTGCCGTGATGGTCAGGCTGTGGGCGCCGTTGCTCAGCGATACTGTGGTGTAAGTCCATGCGCCGCTGCCGTTGGCGGTTGCGCTGCCGAGCAACGTCGCGCCGTCATAAACCTTGACCGTGCTGCTGGATTCCGCCGAACCGGTCAGCGTCAAGACATTCGCGTTAGTGATGCCGTCACCGACGGTGCCGGTATCAGGCGAGAACGAAGCGATGGTCGGTGTCACGGGCGCCGCGGTATCGATCGTGACGGCTAGGGCAGAAGACGGCGCGCTGACGTTGCCGGCCGCATCGGTCGCGGTAGAGGTTAGCCCGTGGCCGCCATCAGCCAAGGCCGCCGTGGTGAAGCTCCAGGCGCCACTGCCATTCGCTGTGGCGCTACCCAGCAGGTTGGCACCGTCATAGACTTTGATCGTGCTGTTGGCTTCGGCCGAGCCGCTCAGCGTCAGTGTGTTATCGTTGGTGATATGATCGCCCACCGCGCCGCTGTCGGTTGAGAACGAGGCGATGCTTGGCGCAACAGGCGCCACGGTATCGATCGTAACAGGCATAGCGCTCGAAGCCGTGCTGATATTGCCGGCGGCGTCGGTTGCGGTGGCGCTCAGGCTGTGTGCGCCATTGCTCAGGGCTGCGGTGGTGAAAGTCCATGTGCCGCTGCCATTGGCCGTGGCGCTGCCGAGCAGGGTGGCTCCGTCATAGACCTTGATTGTACTGTTGGCCTCGGCCGCGCCAGTCAAGGTTACCGTGCTGCCATTAGTGATGTGATCGCCCACCACGCCGCTGTCGGGCGAGAACGAGGTGATGCTGGGCGCGACGGGCGCCACGGTGTCGATTGTAACCGGCATGGCACTTGAAGCTGTGCTGACGTTGCCCGATGCATCGGTCGCCGTCGCGGTCAGACTGTGAGCACCGTTGCTCAGGGCGGCGGTGGTGTAGCTCCAGGCGCCGCTGCCGTTGGCGGTCGCGCTGCCCAGAAGCGTTGCGCCGTCATAGACTTTGACCGTGCTATTGGCTTCGGCTGCACCGGTCAGCGTTATGACACCCGAATTCGTGAGACCGTCACCAACGGTGCCGGAATCGGGCGAGAATGAAACGACACTGGGAGCCAAGGGTGCGACGGTGTCGACGACGGGATCCACGACGCTGGACAATACACTGGTGTTTCCAGCGGCATCGGTTGCCGTCGCGGCAAGGGCGTGAGCGCCATCAGCCAAAACGCCACTGGTGAATGCCCACACGCCCAATGAGTTAGCTATGGCGGTCCCGAGCGTCGAAATGCCATCGTACACCGTGATCTGACTATTAGCTTCGGCGGAGCCTGTCAGCGTGACCACGTTAGGGCTAGTGAAATTGTCGGAAGTGATCGATGGCGCCGACGGCGCTACCGTATCGATTGTGACCGCCATGGCGCTCGAGGCCGTGCTGATATTGCCTGCTGCATCTGTGGCGGTCGCTGTCAGGCTGTGGGCGCCATTGCTAAGGACTGCGGTGGTGTACGTCCATGCACCGCTGCCATTAGCCGTAGCGCTGCCGAGAAGGGTCGCGCCGTCGTAGACTTTGACCGTGCTATTGGCTTCGGCCGCACCGGTCAGGGTCAGTGTGTTGTCATTGGTGGTACCATCACCGACCACGCCGCTATCGGTCGAGAACGACGCGATGGTCGGGGACACCGGCGCAACGGTATCGATCGTGACGGCCATGGCGCTGGAAGCCACGCCGGTATTGCCAGCCGCGTCGGTAGCGGTCGCAGTCAGGCTGTGGGCGCCATTGTTCAACGCGGCGGTCGTGTAGCTCCAGGCGCCGCTGCCGTTGGCAGTGGCGCTGCCCAGAAGCGTTGCGCCGTCATAGACTTTGACCACGCTGTTGGCTTCGGCTGCTCCGGTCAGGGTCAGCGTGTTGTCATTGGTAATGCCGTCACCCACGACACCGCTGTCGGTTGAGAACGAGACGATGGTCGGGGACACCGGCGCCACGGTATCCACCGTAACGGCCATTGTGCTTGAGGCTGTGCTGACATTGCCCGCGGCGTCGGTAGCGGTCGCCGTCAGGTTGTGGGCGCCGTTGCTCAGGACAGCGGTCGTGTAGCTCCAGGCGCCGCTGCTGTTGGCAGTCGCCGTGCCGAGGAGAGTGGCTCCGTCATAGACCTTGACCGTGCTGTTGGCTTCGGCCGCACCGATCAGCGTCAAGACACTGGCGCCAGTAACGCCGTCACCGACCGTCCCAGTATCGGGCGAGAACGACACGATGCTCGGCGCCACCGGCGCTACAGTGTCGATTGTTACAGCCGTTACACTCGACGCCGCGCTGACATTGCCGGCCGTATCGGTCGCTGTCGCGGTCAGGCTGTGGCTGCCATTGCTCAAGGATGCAGTGGTGTAGCTCCAGGCGCCGCTGCCATTGGCGGTCGCACTGCCCAGAAGCGTCGCGCCGTCATAGACCTTGATTGTGCTATTGGCCTCGGCCGCGCCAGTTAGCGTTACCGTGCTGCCGTTAGTAATGTGATCGCCCACCACGCCGCTGTCGGGCGAGAATGAGGTGATGCTAGGTGCGACGGGCGCCACGTTGTCGATCGTTACGGCCGTCGCGCTTGAGGCCGAGCTGACATTGCCCGACCCATCGGTCGCCGTCGCGGTCAGGCTATGCGCGCCGTTGCTTAGCGCCGTGGTCGTGTAGCTCCAGGCGCCGCTGCCATTGGCAGTCGCGCTGCCCAGAAGCGTTGCCCCGTCATAGACCTTGACGGTGCTATTGGCCTGGGCCGAGCCCGTCAGTGTTAGTGTGTTGACGTTGGTAATGTGGTCGCCCAGCACGCCGCTGTCGGGCGAGACCGAGGTAATGCCCGGGGCTGCCGGCGCTTGGAGATTGGATGTTTGGGTCGTGTTTCCTGCTAGATCGGTAGCCGTCACAGTGAAACTTGTGGCGCCACTGCCGGTTTTCAAGAAAGTCCACGTACCGTTAGCAAGCGTCACCGTCGTTCCGATAAGTGCGCCGTTGGCGCTGTTGTAGATTGAAATTGTGCTATTGGCCTCGGACGTGCCGGTTAGCAGCACGTAGCCTTTCAAGCTCAGAAGGGTATTCGTGATGACGGGCACCGGCGCAACGGTGTCCACGGTTATATTTAGCGCCAGAGAATCCGTACTGGTGTTGCCGGAGACATCGGTTGCCGTCGCGTTCAGACTGTGGGCACCGTCAGCCAAGGCCGCGGTGGTGAAGCTCCAGGCCCCACTTCCATTCGCGGTCGTACTGCCGAGCAAGGTAGCCCCGTCGTAGATCTTGACCGTGCTGTTGGCTTGCGCAGAGCCGATCAGCGTCGGCGTCTTGTCGTTGGTGACGCCGTCGCCCAATATTCCGGTGTCGGTTGAGTACGAGACGATAGTCGGCGCAGCAAGAGCGATCGTCGGGTTGACGGGCTGCGAAGCCAAACTTGTGTTGCCCGCCGCATCCGTTGCCGTTGCCGTGAAGTTGTGAGCACCCTCGTTCAGCGCTGCGGTCGTGTAAGTCCAGGCTCCGATGCCATTGGCGGTCGCGCTGCCGAGCAGGGTAGCCCCGTCATAGATCTTGACCGTGCTATTGGCTTCCGCAGAGCCGATCAATGCCAATTGATTGGTATTAAAAGTCGTGTCGCTTATAATAACGGGTGCATTTGGTGACACCGTATCGATCGTGACCGCCGTGGGGCTCGAGGCCGTGCCGGTATTTCCGGCCGCGTCGGTAGCCGTCGCAGTCAAGCTGTGGGCACCGTTGCTCAGCGCAGCGGTGGTGTAGCTCCAGCCACCGCTGCCGTTGGCAGTCGCCGTGCCGAGCAGGGTGGCACCGTCATAGACCTTGACCGTGCTGTTGGCCTCGGCTGCACCGGTCAGCGCCACCGTATTGACGTTGGTGAGGTGGTCGCCCACCACGCCGCTGTCGGGCGAGAACGAGGTGATGCTGGGCGCAACGGGCGCTACCGTGTCGATTGTCACAGCCATGGCACTTGACGCCGTGCTGACATTGCCGGCGGCGTCGGTAGCAGTCGCGGTCAGACTGTGCGCACCGTTGCTCAACGCCGCGGATGTGTAGCTCCAAGCGCCGCTGCCGTTAGCTTTAGCGCTGCCCAGAAGCGTCGCGCCATCGTAGACCTTGATCGTGCTGTTGGCCTCGGCCGCTCCGGTCAGCGTAAGCGTGTTGTCATTGGTGATACCATCGCCGACCACCCCGCTGTCGGTCGAGAACGACGCGATGCTCGGCGCCACTGGCGCCACGGTATCGATGGTTACCGCCATGGCGCTGGAAGCCACACCGGTATTGCCAGCCGCATCGCTAGCGGTCGCAGTCAGGCTGTGGCTGCCGTTGCTCAAAGCCGCGGTGGTGAAGCTCCAGGCACCGCTGCCGTTGGCCGTCGCACTGCCGAGCAGGGTAGCCCCGTCATAGATCTTGACCGTGCTATTGGCTTCCGCAGAGCCGATCAATGCCAATTGATTGGTATTAAAAGTCGTGTCGCTTACAATAACGGGTGCATTTGGTGCCACCGTATCGATAGTGACCGCCGTGGCGCTTGAGGCCGCGCCAGTATTGCCGGCCGCGTCTGTAGCCGTCGCAGTCAAGCTGTGGGCACCGTTGCTCAGCGCAGCGGTCGTGTAGCTCCAGGCGCCGCTGCCGTTCGCTGTAGCGCTGCCCAAAAGTGTCCCGCCGTCATAGACCTTGACCGTGCTGTTGGCCTCGGCTGCACCGGTTAGCGTCACGGTATTGACGTTGGCGATGTGGTCGCCCACCACGCCGCTTTCGGGCGAGAACGAAGTGATGCTGGGAGCAATGGGCGCTACCGTGTCGATGGTCGCCGGCATGGTGCTGGAGGCCGAGCTGATATTGCCGGCGGCGTCGGTAGCAGTCGCGGTCAGACTGTGAGCACCATTGCTCAACGGAGCGGTTGTGTAGCTCCAAGCGCCGCTGCCGTTAGCGGTAGCGCTGCCCAGAAGCGTCGCGCCATCGTAGACCTTGATCGTGCTGTTGGCCTCTGCCGCTCCGGTCACCGTCAGCGTGTTATCATTGGTGATGCCATCGCCCAGCACACCGCTGTCGGTCGAGAACGACGCGATGCTCGGCGCCACTGGCGCCACGGTATCGATGGTTACCGCCGTGGCGCTGGAAGCCACACCGGTATTGCCAGCCGCATCGGTAGCGGTCGCAGTCAGGTTGTGGGCACCGTTGCTCAGCGCCGCAGTCGTGTAGGTCCAGGCGCCGCTGCCATTGGCCGTCGCACTGCCCAGAAGTGCCGCGCCGTCATATATCTTGACCGTGCTGTTAGCTTCCGCCGAGCCGGTCAGCGTCAGCGTGGAGTCATTGGTGATGTGATCGCCCACCACACCGCTGTCGGTCGAGAACGAGGCAATAGTCGGTGCCACGGGTGCCACGGTATCGACCGTGACGGCGAGGGCGCTAGACGCCGTGCCGATATTGCCGGCGACGTCGGTCGCCGTGGCAGTTAGATTGTGGACATCGTTGCTCAGGGCCGCAGTTGTGTAGGTCCAGGCGCCGCTGCCATTGGCCGCCGCACTGCCCAGAAGTGTTGCGCCGTCATAGACCTTGACCGTGCTGTTGGCCTCCGCCGAGCCGGTCAGCGTCAAGACACTCGCATCGGTGATCCCATCGCCGACGGTGCCGCTGTCGGTCGAGAACGAGGCAATAGTCGGTGCCACGGGCGCGACCGTGTCCACCGTTACGGCCATGGCGCTCGACGCTGTGCTGATATTGCCGGCGACGTCGGTTGCCGTGGCAGTCAGGCTGTGGGAACCGTTGCTCAGGGCCGCAGTCGTGTAAGTCCAGGCGCCGCTGCCATTGGCCGCCGCACTGCCCAGAAGTGTCGCGCCGTCATAGATCTTGACCGTGCAGTTGGCCTCCGCCGATCCGGTCAAAGTCAGCGTGCTGTCATTGGTGATGTGATCGCCCACTACGCCGCTGTCGGTCGAGAACGAGGCAATAGTCGGTGCCACGGGTGCCACGGTGTCAACCGTGACGGCCACGGCGCTCGATGCCGTGCTGACATTGCCCGATGTATCCGTGGCTGTAGCAGTCAGGCTGTGGCTGCCGTTGCTCAGAGCTGCAGTCGTGTAAGTCCAGGCGCCGCTGCCGTTCGCTGTGACGCTGCCGAGCAGCGTCGCCCCGTCATAGACCTTGACCGTGCTGTTGGCCGCCGCCGAACCGGTCAGCGTCAAGACACTCGCATCGGTGATCCCATCGCCCACCACATCGCTATCGGGTGAGAACGATGTGATGTTGGGCGTTGCTGTCCCAACCGTGACCGCCATGGCGCCTGACGCGACGCCGGTATTGCCTGCCGCATCGCTTGCAGTGGCGGTGAAGCTGTGGGCGCCGTTGCTCAGCGCCGCGGTGGTAAAGCTCCAGGCGCCGCTGCCATTGGCAATCGCGCTGCCGAGCAGGGTGGCGCCGTCATAGACTTTGACCGTGCTGTTGGCTTCCGCCGTGCCGCCCAGCGCCACTTCATTCGTATTAACAATCGGATCGCTTACGATGACGGGCGCACTCGGCGTCACGGTATCGATGGTTACAGCCATGGCGCTCGAGGCAGCGCCAGTATTGCCTGCCGCGTCGGTTGCCGTGGCAGTCAGGCTATGGCTGCCGTTGCTCAAGGCTGCGGTGGTGAAGCTCCAGGCGCCGCTGCCATTGGCGGTCGCCGTGCCGAGCAAGGTAGCGCCATCATAGACCTTGATCGTGCTGTTGGCCTCCGCCGAGCCCGTCAGCGTCAGCGTGTTCCCGTTGGTGATGTGGTCGCCCACCACGCCGCTGTCGGGCGAAAACGAAGCGATGGTCGGGGCGACTGGCGCTACGGTGTCGATGGTCACAGCCATGGCACTTGACGCCGGGCTGACATTGCCCGATCCATCGGTCGCCGTGGCCGTTAGGCTATGGCTGCCGTTGCTCAAGGCGGCGGTGGTAAAGCTCCAGGCTCCACTGCCATTCGCCGTTGCACTGCCCAGAAGGGTTACGCCGTCATAGACCTTGACCGTGCTGTTTGCTTCCGCAAAGCCGGTCAGTGTCAAGACGCTTGCCTTTGTTATTCCGTCGCCGACGATGCCGCTATCGGGCGAGAACGATCCGATGGTCGGAGCAGCGCCAGCTGCCGAAGCGGCTGGCAAATACGCAAATCCCGAGCCGCTAAAGCCGACATACACTTGACCGAAAACGTTCGGATCGCCCGAAATTGTGTGGATGGTATCAAGACTACTGTCCGGATATGTGCCTATCTGGGTCCATGATTGACCTTCGTTTATCGATTGCCAAATTCCGTAGACGCCATTGACATGTCCGACAATATATATTGACGGGTAGCTTTGCCCTGGCGCGGGTGCTCCGAAACCGAAGGTAGTTACTTCAACATTGGGAATGACCGTCCATGTTGCTCCCTGATCGGTCGACTCCAGCAGCGAGGGGTTGGCATCGCCCGGTGTGAAGAAGAGATTGCCGGCTTTGCCCGGTACAGATGCGAGTAGTGCATTATCGCCAGACCAGTCTGTGATCTGTCCGACATGTTGTTCCGTCCAGGTCACCCCACCATTGGTGGTTTCGAATAGCCCATATTCATAGTCATACAGATAGAATGTATTCGGAAGCACGCGGTCCGCAGTGACGGTTCTGGTGTCGAGGTAGTAGGCCCAGTCAAATCCGCTCCAGCTGGTAACGCCCGGTAGGTTGATGGGATTCCAGGTTTCGCCTCCATCGAGAGTGTAATAAGGTTGAGTACCGTTTGCTGGCGCCCAAATAATGTTTGTCGGCGAGCTTGCTGCGATCGTACCTCCGATCACATCCGTCAGTTCAGTTTGAAAAGGACTCCACGTCAGGCCGCCATTGGTTGAGTAGCCCGACTCCTCGTTGCCCCACCAGTCAGCAATTCCCACGAGAAAGCCCGGGTTCGACGATGCATAATCCAAAGACCAGCCCGCAACAAACGAGCCATTAACTGGGCCATAGGTCGAAGGATAAGCGTTGGCATTATTGATATAGAAAAATCCGCGGTCCCACGAAGCGACAACCGGGTCGCCCCCGGGCGCCACAAGAACTTCATTTGCCACCAACTGTTCGATGCCGACGCTTTGGTCATTCCAAACAATAGGCGCTGACCAGTAGCCAAGACTAGAGTTGACCGTTGGTAGATTAGTGTTCCACACGCCAACGCCGGAGGAAGCAAATAGCTCGTCCGGAACCAGGGGATCAAATGCCAACCCACCGATCGTCATATATGACCCGCTGCCGGCCAGCCAAGGAATATCGCTTGAGCTAAGTTGATTGCTCCAATCTAAGCCAGTCCATGTTGCGCCCCCATTAAGGCTCTCGTCGAGGTTACCTCCGGGCGTACTGATTACAACGTGTTCCGGATTGAACGGATCGATCGCTACTGCTTGAATTCCGTTATAGTAGTTGGATAGGAGTTCAGTCCATGTGCCATTTGTATAGCTCCACAACGACGACGACCCTGAGTCGCCAACCGCATAGTAGACGCCGGTGCTCGAAACGGCTGCATATATGACATTGCTCGGTCCCCCTATCGCTGACCATGAAGCGCCAGCGTTTGTACTTTCATAAACGCCGTTGCCGTAGCTAGAGGCAAAGATCGTGTTGGTTTTTCCGCCGGTGACACCTAACGCTGGATCAAATTGGATGCCGTCAATTCCGGGATAATTGCCGCTACCATCGTTCTGGCTTACTGGCACCGCGCTCACGCTCTGCCAGGTGGCTCCCCCATTCGTGCTATCAAATAAACCATTCTGCGGTGTGCCAACATACACCACATTGGGATTTTCGGGGTCGACGGCCATTTTCTGACCGTACCAGCGATAGTTGTCGTTCGGCGTTTCGGCAACGGGAGCAAATGAAGTTTCCGTCCAGGTTGTGCCTTTGTTGCTGCTTTCAAAAACGTAGCCCTGATACATCATATACATGATGTCAGAATTGCTTGGCGCAATTTGGATTTCGTAGACGCCTTGAGCATTCGCCACACTGCTTGGTGTCACAAATGCAGCCGGCATACTCGTCGAAGTAACGAGCTGCTGCCACTCGGTTCCGTTCCAGATATAGGCACCATAGGTGTCCGTGCGGACAACCATTGTGCCATCTGGAGCGATATCCATGCCGGAAAGGAAGCCACCGGCCCCGATATCAAGAGTTTGCCAGTTGTTGGGAGGAACTGGGTCTACGACCGTAGTGCCCCCATTTCCATCGTTGGACAGGTCCCAATTTGAAGCCAGGTAATCGCCCTGCAGGGCGATATTTGCAGTATGGGTCCCGTCGGAGACAGTCAGCGTGCCGCCAGTGGTGGTGCCCGAAAAGGTCGCGGTCGTATTGGCTCCGTAATTCACACCGGCAAGATCTATGGCGTCAGATCCGGCCAGTCCTGAGATCTGGCCTGTAAATGTCTGCGGGCTGTCAAGCTTGAGTGCGCCTGTCGTATTGGTAAAGGTTACGGTCTGGTCGCTAATCCCGTTGATTTCGATTGTGGCGCCAGCGGCGACTGTGATCGGTGATGTTGCATTGGCGGCGGAAGACACCTGTGCCGTACCATCGACGGCTACAACAACTGGCGTTGATATGGAGCCAGTGATGTCTGACGAGTCTGTATCCGCCGCTGTGAAGCTGTTAGCGCCGTTCGGTAGGGTGTTGGCCGTGAACGTCCAGACACCGGCGGCATTCGCCTCAGAGGAGCCGAGCGGTACATTGCCGTTCAATACCTCCACGACACTTTGCGCGACCGCAACTCCGGTCAGCGTAGCAACGTCTGCAATGCCTGTGTTTGGATCCCGCTCATTCAATGACAGTGATGTGATTTCTGGCGCGGTTCCTGCCTGCGCATCCACCGACACTGTGAGTACCGTAGAGACCGTGCTGGTATTTCCGTTTGAATCAATCGCTGTCGCTGTAAAGTTATGCGCGCCGTCTGCCAATATTCCAGTGGCGAAGCTCCAGAAACCATTAGCATCGGTCTCAGTGGAGCCGAGAAGTACATTGCCGTCGAACAAACTCACGACGCTTTGAGTAACGGCGGTACCGGTCAGCGCCAACGAATTCGCGGAGGCGATGTCGTCGCCGAAGACACGATCTTCATACGAGAACGATGCAATCACCGGTGCTTCGAGCAAGGCGCCACTCTTTTATTGTTTTCTTTCAAGTAGTTCACACGCGCGAGTGCATGTGCCAACCTGACGCGACGGTAAGTTCCAGGTCTAAAAAATTTGGATATGAAACGTGACGACCTTTACTGAAAATCACGCACAGGGTTAACTATCACTGCAGGCGCAGCCCGCAGTGAACGCTCGCCGCTTGCAGGTCATTTTTTTGGGGAAAACGGAGTATCAGAAAAGAAATAGGGCGCTTGCCAAACACCCGGGGAGTTAAATCATGGCGCCGTCCCGTTTGTTCCGTGATTTTATTGCATGCGGAGTGATACCAAGCGTCAACTATGCGAAGCAGGACTTTATTAATCTACCCCGTGGTGTCCAATCTTGTTAAAGAGGAAACCACGTGTTGCGGTGGAGGGATGAATGGCCGAAGACGATTGGAGCGCATCAATCGCATGTATCTTCCGTGCCCGGGGTTCGACACTCGCTTGCTACCTGCTACCGTCGCCAAACAAGACGTATTAAGCTACTCGTTTACTTTATCTTTACAAGCAGGGCGACCATCAACGAGTCCGAAATGGGGTATCTCGATGCGAAAGGGTCGAACATGAACCGCGCACTGCAGATTTCTTTGTTGATCAGAACAGTTCTTTTTCTCACAGTAATCCCTTGTCCTGGTACCGCAAAGGCGACGCCCGCAACCTCAAGCTCAAATCTTAATGGCACGACTTGGCGAGCTTTGCGCATTGGGGCCGGCGGTTGGGTCACAGGTCTTGATATTTCAACAGACGGCTCAACGCGGGTGGCGCGCACCGACACCTACGGAGCATATATTTGGGACGACCCAAGCTCTCAATGGATGCAGCTTGTGACCACAAACTCAATGCCTCCGATCGATATTAAAGTTGATAACAATGCGGGAGTTTACGAAATTCGCGTTGCGCCTAAGCTACCAACTCGCCTCTATATGGCATACCAAGGCTACGTATACAGAAGCGACAATCGCGGAAGCAGTTGGACTCGTACGACTTTTGCCAATGTTTCGATGAATCCCAATGACAGCTTCCGAACTCGGGGCCAGAAGATCGCTGTCGATCCCGCCAATCCAGATGTCGTCTACGTCGGCACATCACAGAACGGTTTGTTTGTTACGACCGACGGTGCTACCTGGAAAAGCGTGAGCGCTGTACCGGCAAGCCAGAAGGATGGTGGCGGGAATTATCCCGGTATTTCCGGGATCGCATTTGATACTAGCTTGGGTGTTAAAGACGGGAAAACAAACACGATCTTTGCAACTAGCTATGGCAACGGCGTTTATGAAAGTACAAACGCTGGCGCTTCATGGTCAGCGATAGGGGGACCGAGCAATGTCATATATGCAGCCGTTTCGAGCACCGGCGTCTACTATGCGGTTGGCACCGACAATTCGCTCTGGAGCTTTCAGAATAGTACATGGAGTAAACTGCACACCGTGCGGGACGGAATTCAGACGGTGGCGGTCAATCCCTTCAATCCGAAGGAAATTGCACTCCAAACTCCCGGCGGCAACTTAGACGTAAGCTATGATGGAGGCCTAGTGTGGAGCGGGGTCAATTGGAGAAATCAGCTTAAGTCAACTGACATTCCCTGGCTGGCAAGCAGCGGAAAATATATGTCCGTCGGCGGTACCTTGTTCGATCCGTCCGTTCCGAATGCACTATGGCTTTCGGCTGGGGTTGGTGTTTGGAGCACGAAACTACCGACGGAAAATTTTCAATGGAGTGCGCCCGTTATTTGGAATGACCAGAGCATCGGCATCGAACAGCTTGTGTCCAGTCAAGTCATCATACCGCCAGGCGGAAAACCGGTGTTGGCGTCGTGGGATCGACCTTTCTTTTATGTCAATGACCCGGCGGTGTTTCCGTCGACCTATGGCCCTGTTAATGGCTCATTTGCTATGGGCTGGTCCTTAGACTACGCATCTTCGGACCCGAGTTTTCTCGTGGGAATTGCTGACTGGTGGGGCATCGAGGAGTCGGGCTATTCAAAAGATGGCGGTCGAAGCTGGGCGCCCTTCGCGACTTATCCTCCTACGATCACGAACGGTAAAATCGGTGGCAGCATTGCGGCAAGCACGCCGACGAATTTCGTCTGGTCGCCATCGAACAACTCACCACCGTATTACACAAAAGATGGGGGAGTGACCTGGACACAAATATTGATTGGTGGCGTTCCCACGACTGGCGAAACTGGCTGGGGATGGGCGTATTACACGAATCGCCATATCGTTGCTGCGGATCGCGTTGCCGCAGGAACGTTCTATATGTATAATTATTTGAAAGGGCTCTATCGCTCGATCGACGGAGGGGCGACTTGGGCACTTCTTCGCTCCGGCGAAATCTCTTCCTCATCAGGAGTCAACGCCAGACTTCAGTCCGTGCCGGGCCATGCTGGTCATCTTTTCTTTACCTCGGGACATCAGGGGGTAGATCTTCATCCCGCCGAAAAACCTTTTATGCACTCGGTCGACGGCGGGGTAACGTGGACTATAGTTTCTAACGTCCTCGAGGTGCGTGCGTTTGGTTTCGGCGCGGCGCTGACCAATTACCCTACGATCTTTGTTGTCGGATGGGTTAAGCGCGCTTACGGAATATGGCGATCCGACGATCATGCTCAATCCTGGGTCAAAATTGCCGATTTTCCGCTAGGCAGTCTTGACAGCGTACCGACTATAGATGGCGATAAGAACGTCTATGGAACCGTTTACGTTGGATTTGGCGGTTCCGGCTACGCCTATGGGTCTCTCGAGAGATAATGCCTGATAAGGTCTCGCACATTTCGTTTAGGCTTGCCTGTGCCACTGTTAATATAAAGACAGAAAATATTGCTGATTCTGCATGTGACAAGCCCCTGATGCGATTTGGCAATGCGTCACACAACGGAGATGGCAATGTATATGACCGTTGCGGGGAAGTTCAGAGCGATTATAGGCGGCGCGTCTCGACCCTCGGAGATCAAAAAGATCTTGGCGCGCCACTTACTGGGAACAATACGGAAGATTCGGTCTGAACTTCGCTCGCGACCACGCGGTTTTTCAACGTAGCGCCACGACCAAACTTGACCTGCACTAACATTAACATTCAACCCGGACCACATAATGGGGGCTGGCCAATGCGTGAAAACGTTGCTTCAGTTCAATTTTTAAGATTTATTGCGGCTGCTTTAGTTGTATTACATCATTCAACCGAGGGCATAAATCAGTATTTTAGCGGTAGCATATCAAATCTAACCATGGGCGTTACGGATTTTGGCGCAGTTGGCGTAGATATATTCTTCGTGATAAGCGGATTTATCATGGTATACACGTCATTTCGGACTAAAGACGAAACTTTTTCTTCCTCAAAATTCATAGCGAAGCGGATTATTCGAATATACCCAATATATATCATATATTCATTGTTCTATCTATGTTTTTATCATTTTTTCCTAGGCGGCAAGAATATATCGCTCGAGCAATTTTTTGGAAGCATCCTTTTATTGCCCGGATATTCATCCGACATCATTGGACCCGGATGGACTCTCTCATTCGAAATTTATTTTTATGCGTGCTTTAGTATTGCAATGGCACTTGGATTGGTAAGGGGCATATCGGCGTTAACTTTTTTTTTCCTCGCTGCTATAATGTTGCGCTTTGCATCCGATACAAGTCAGCCCGCCATCCACGTCATTACCAGCACTCTCCTTATCGAATTTCTACTTGGAGCGTGGATAGGATATGCCGTGGTGTCTTTTGTGCGCATCGATAACAAACTTGCAAACGTGTTGTTGACGTTTGCTCTTGCCGGATTTGTGGCTGGTATTTATTTTGGATTTTATACCCGCTTGTCCTCGGTGGTGACTCGGGGGATACCAAGTGCGCTGCTTGTAGCCGGCCTTGTGTTTAAGGAAAAAAATGGGCGCCTTCCGCTCCTGATGAATAAATATTCTTTTTTGGGAGATAGTTCCTATTCGTTATATCTTCTTCATGTTGTCTTGATCGATGCAGTGATCGTACTGGCACTATATGTTGGTGACTCAATCAGAACACACATGCTCCAAATAGGAACGTTTGAAATGATGATCGTCTGCTTCGGCATAACTGCCTATTGCATTGTAGTGGCTTTCATTTCCTACGAGCTCATCGAACGCAGGCTCGTCGGTCGCCTACAAGATCTCTACCGACGAAAGACTGCGCCAGTGCCGGCAGCCCCGGCATAAATCCAAACGTTGCGCGTTCCTCGATCTTATTGGTGCAGACTAGAGACCAAAGCGCAATTTCATCTATATTCCCCGGATGCCATGCTGAATTGAGCAGCCCTAACAGCGGTTCAGATATAATATCAATTGTCGTTGTTTGCGACTCTCTCACAACGCTTGGTTCGAAAAAGCCAGGTGAGGTCAGTACCAGTAAAACGAAGAGCGACCTCACTCGGCACTCGGCAACTTGACGCCGAATGCCTTTGTCGACCAAGCTAGCAAAGCTCGAAAAGTTGCCTAGCTCCCGGACCACAAACGGGGGGCAGACCAGCAGACGCTAAACTAACATCCAGCCCGGACCACCCAATGGGGGACCGTCAATCCCATTTGACCAATTGGGGCCAGCTTTTACGAGATTATTGCGGTGCCAACGCTACTATCGCAAATTCAGGCTTTATGTTGAATAAAATATCGTTGACAGTTCTGAACTGTATATTATTCAGAAAACGGAGGGGGATACGCCGAAAGCAGTGAAGCACCTTCGCTGACATTCCGCGTTCTTCAAGCATCTCGGCTAGTTCATAAGGATCGAAGAGGCGTTCGGCAAACTCGCCGGTTTCCGGATTTCGACACCAATCAGCCTTGCGGTGAGGGGGAAGGCTATCGCCAGGCTTGTAGTCTTTGGCCAGTTTCTCAATCTCTGGCTTGAGCATTCCGGCCGAACACCATACGAGGCCTTCGACGTCGTCTGCCGCAAGGTTTGGGTTAACTGCCTCGACGATTTCCTTGCGCATGATCTGAAACGGTCTGGCATCGCGATGCTCGATGGGACGGATGCTGCGGAGGTAATTCGCCCAATCCCATGAGGTTTCACGCTTGTTGAACGTGACCTCCAATTCGTCCTTGGTGTGCTTGTTGAGAATGTTGCAGTCGTTCAGCAGGACGATCCTGCCACCGGGTTTAAGGAGCCTTCCGCAGTTATCGAACATAAGTCCGACATCGTGGACGTGCTCGATAGCCTCCATCGAATAGATCGTGTCATACGAATGGTCAGGCAGATCAAGATTACAGATGTCCCCCAACTTCGGGGTAATGCTGAACTCGTATTTATTCTTGGCTTTGAGTGAGGCAACACAGTCCTTCACGCCATCGATCATGGAAGGAAGAATGTCGAGGGCGGTAATCTGATTGTCCCCGATCATTGAAACGGCGAGAGCCTGCCAGCCGAAGCCGCAACCGATGTCGAGAACTTTGGCTTTTTTCATGCGGCCAAGCGCACATGCTCGGCGCATGTTCCACATGAAGATGCGCTTGTAGGCGAGGTCCCGTTCAAGGCTTTGGGTTCTGTAGCCAATCAAATCGGGATTTTCCGAGCCGAACATATAGTCATGAACGGCCTCAATAATATCGCTGTCACGATACGCCATTGCTAACCCCATACTCTTTAAAAAAGCGTGCAGCGCAGTTGCAAGTATCGGCCATCGTACATCCTTGCGAGCCATATAGCGCGGAGATGGCTTTTCGGAAAGGGAAATTGGCGATCATTTTTTAACTACCGGAGCGATCTGTCTGCGCATTCGCAAGCTCATCTCAACAAAGTGGCGCGTCAGCTCAACGAACGGCCATGGGAGACCTTGCAATTCGAAACCCCAGCAGAGAGATTTAACGCCTGTGTTGCGTCGATCGGTTGAGCCGGCAACGCATAAGCGCCATGGGGGGCTAGCCATGACCATAGGTCTACTCTTCGGAACGACCCATCGATTTGCGCTGTTTTTCAAGACGTTGAGTTATGCATGGTTCGGTCAGCCTCCCTTCCAGGGATATGATCATGAGGCTGCCGTTTGGAGAAGACGATTCTGGCTAGTGCTCCGCTTGTTCGTCAGAACCTTAACTCGTATATGGTGCGTAGGCGTTACCGCTCACAGCGTGCCCTAACTAGCGCCGAGATTGGTGATGGAAAAATTCCGGAGAGCGAGACCGTGAGCAAGCCGATCGTTGTTGGGTGGGTAATTGAGTTAGTTGGGACGGTCATTTGGATCTACGGGTATCTCACAACCGGTCACCCGTCGATTATTAATTGGCATGCAAACACGCCTTGGTGGATTGCGGATTACCTGCCGAATATGGAATCCGAAATTGGAATGGTGCTCGTCTTCGTTGGTTTGGTTCCAATTTACTGGCCACCTCGAAGATAAAGGCCGAACCATACTTTACTTAGTTGGAATCTGGCGGTCACAAGTGTAGCGGAATATGTTAAGTTTTATTTTGACATCCCACTCTTACGGATGATTCACGAAGTGCCCGTGGCGGAGAACCCTATTTACACCACATGAGAATCCTTTTTGCATTGCCGGGTCTGCATCGTTACGACCGCGGCGCTGAGATAGCGTTTATATCAATCGCAGGGGAACTGGCGAAAGCCGGTGATAAAGTAACTCTTATTGGGTCTGGACCTCCGCGCGCTTCCGCACCGTATAAATTTTTACGCGCGGCAAGTATTAAGCGCGTACATTTCGAGTCCTTTCCGTCGATACCTCCGTTGCGAAGCGAATATGCGTACGAGGAATTAACTTTCGCCCCAGCTTTTTTGCGGCATTATAGTCCGTCGGATTATGACGTGACCCTAACTTGTAGCTATCCATTTACCAATTGGATGCTTCGGCGCCCCGTTTTGGGCGGTTCTCGGCCCCCGCATGTATTTGTTACGCAAAATGGGGACTGGCCAGCCTATGTGAACAGATCCGAATATCGTTTCTTTAACTGCGAAGGCCTTGTTTGCACAAATCCTGATTTCTACGAGCGAAATAAGGCTCGCTGGCGTTGTTGTGTTATTCCGAATGGTGTCGATACAAAGCGATTTGTACCGGGAGCAACTCAGCGGCAAGAGTTTGGTCTTCCCGCTAATCGATTGATCGTCTTGATGGTTAGTGCGCTCATTCCTACAAAACGTGTTGAAGTGGGCATCGAGGCCGTCAGTCGAATACCAAATGCACACCTAGTAGTTGCTGGCGACGGCCCCCTTCGGCAGATCCTTGATGCGAGGGCGGCGTACCTAATGCCAGGTAGATTTACCAGGTTATCGGTAGCGCCCGAACGAATGCCGCAACTGTACCGGTCGGCCGATATCTTCCTGCATCTCTCCAAGGATGAAGCATTCGGAAATGTTTTTGTTGAGGCGATGGCCTCTGGTCTTCCGGTGGTGGGTCACGATACACCTCGGGTCCGTTGGATCGTAGGGGAGAAAGGGTTTTTGATGAACACCGATGACCCCGCTGCGGTTGCGCAGGAAATTGAGCTTGCCTATGGTGCTGATCTGGACACGCAAGCGGCACAGGTTGCGCGGGCAGGCAATTTTTCCTGGACAAAAATTGGTGAAATGTATCGAACATTTCTGGAAGAAGTTACCGCTGCCAAAATCGGACTCTAAATCAAACGATGAATAAAGCGGACGAACCTTCACTGAGCTCCAGCTACGCCTTTACATTAGAGCCGACCTAGGCTCTATGTAGGACCAACGGACACGGAATCTTGCGTGGTGTACGGCGTAGCCCGCGAATTGCTACCACAATAGGGCTTATAGAATGCACAGCCAACTGTCCGAAATGTCCTCGGGCTACTTAAAGTGCGGACTCAGCCCAAGCGGTGGGTAACGTTATCTCCCTGCAATCGAACGCTCCATCAGACGCTTGAGCTTTTCCGCTTCTTTAACGACGTTGTGGTTGGCATCAACGAGATGCCTTCCCCGCGCGCCCATAGCCGAGAGCTGCGCTATCGGCGCCAAAAGCGCTTCGCGCATCGCTTGGGCGAGCGCGATATCGTCGCCAGCCGGGACCAGCCATCCGGTCTTCCCGGTTTGCACGAGCTCTGGAATCCCAGCCACATAAGTTGAGATAACTGGCCGGTTAAGCGCCAATGCTTCCATAATTACGACTGGCAGGCCCTCTGAAAAGCTTGGAAGCACCAGGGCGCGCGAAGCCTCTATTTCTGCTTTTACACGTTCGCCAGTAATCCAGCCGGTAATTGTAACTGTGCCTTGCAACCCCGCTCGACGAATGGCCTCTTCGATACTCTTCCTCATTGGGCCATCGCCGGCAAGAACGATCTCACAAGGCGTTCCAGCGTCTCGCAGTCTTTTGGCCGCCAATATTAAAACGAGCTGGCCTTTTTCTTGGCTCAGTCGCCCGACACAGACAAAACGAGGAGTGGAAGAAGGCTCGTGTACCGGAGATGTGAGAAGTGCGTCGTCTACACCGCAATGAACAATCTCAATTTTCTTCCATTGATCTGGGCTGGATAAGTACATGAGCTGACTTTTTCCGAAGGAGCTTACGCATGCTGCAAAGGCCGCATTATGGAGCTTCACATCCGCCGAAGCGCCCTTTTCGAAATCTTCGGCACCATGGGCTGTAAAACTATAGGAAATTCCGGACAGCTGCGACGCGTACATGGCGATGGCGGCAGAGTTTGTGCCGAAGTGGGCATGGATATGTTGTATGCCATCGTTTCTACACCAATCTACTAGTACCGCGGCCTCTGCCACATATGCGAGATGTCGCAAAACCCCCCTGTCGGAGCGCCTTCCCATAACGAGCGCTTGCCGAACGACGATCATGACGACAAGTGGTTTCGTCATTAGCTTTACCGCGCAGCGAAAAAATTCGCTTAAACCTGCTTTAAGTACGAAACGAGTTTTCTTTTCTTCAGCTTTGTCTTTTTCATCCACCAGATCGGTCCCCGGCCGCAATGCGAATCGGGCGACAGAAACTCCTAGCGCTTCCATCGCATGAATCTCTCGCCGTATGAAAGTATGGCTGACTGCCGGGTACCGATTGATGAGATATGCTATTCGCATGCGAGCTTCGGAGGCCGTAAATTTCGGGAACTTGTAAAGTGTTTGATCGGTTGTAAAGCCAACTGATAACTTTGAGCGAGCACAGAAGTGTCAATTGTTGTCTCGGTTAGCCTTAAAAGATGATTTAAGCAATATCCGGCTTGATCAACGCTGCTTGTTTAGATCATGTTGTCGTGAGTTGAACTGATACCAATCTTTCTGGGGAGCATTGTTGGACCCCACAATGGCAAAGACGATCGAGTTCCTCAGTTTCGCCGGCCATGTCGTTCGCTATTGTTTAGGTTGGCGAAGTAAAATACGCGCTGGATTGCCAAAAGCAGTCGCACCCGCCGGCACATCGGATAATACGACGCTCATGGCCCCAATTTTGGCCCCATGTCCGATGCGGACATCACCGAACACCTGCGCATATGCTCCGAGGTCCACATCATCTTCTATGATCGGAACGGGTCCTTCCACACCAAGGTTACCAACCGTGACTCCTTGTCGAAGTGTACAGTTTCGTCCGATAACCGCTTGAGCATGAATGAAAATATTCCCAAAGTGATAGATCCGCAAGCCTGGACCGATTTGTGCCTCTGGAGGCAGGCTGATTCCTGTAACCGTTTCCACAATGCGGAAAATCGGCGCGTAAATTTTTAATTGAATATATCGCCAAGGCCCTGCCTTACGGTTGATAAGCCGGCGCCCGAAACGGTACACGCCGATCGCCCAGATGGACTGTTCCCTGAAGAAAGGCCGCGGTGGATAGCGTGCCAAATCCGCGTTGAAGTCGGGATCACGTGCCATAGGGCATCATAGTTATTTCGATTTCACATTGGTTAAATAAAGAAAGGTGCCATTATAGTCGTCGCGTGGACGGTATTTTACAATGTGCGGCCTATTTGTATTCAATTAATTCGGTGGACTGCCGAAGTAGTTTGCGCCAGTAGAATTTTGAGACACCTTGAAACTCCGCGAACTTACCAAGCGTCACGAATAATGCATATGCCCAAGAGTCACTTGACCTCAATCCACGGGTCAGTGCAATTCTGCATATCTGAAGGGGATAGATTAGCGTGACTGCAAGCGCAGCGGGATGCACCAATGCAGCAAAGCCGATGAGCAGCGGGAGCAGGCCGCCCCAAATAATCGCCCGTTTTAGCTCTGCCTTCCAGATCCCAAATGGGGAACTCCAATGTAGGCGAGATACTTCGGTCATACCAAATCCATACCTGACAGTGCGGAGCCACCATTGACTGAACCGTGTCATCGCCGCGTCGTGGCGGGTCATCTCAGCATCTATCCGCCAGATCTTCCATCCTCTTTCGCGCAGCCTTACGCATAGTTCAGGTTCCTCGCCCGCGATTAGTGGCGTTCTAAATCCTCCCACCGCCTCAAAGGCATTTGCTCGCACAAGCGAGTCTCCCCCGCAGGCTGAGGCTTGACCGACTGGTGTCCTCCACTCAATGTCGCACAGACGGTTATAGACGGATACCGAGGAGTGCCGCTCTCGCCGACGACCGCAGACCATAGCAAGATCATCTCGGGTTGATAAAAAAGGGGCGGCTGTGTTTAGCCACTTTTTGTCTAACTCGCAGTCGCCATCTATAAATTGAACTAATTCAATATCCGGTCTAAGCTTTCTAAGAGCTAAGAAGCCCTCGTTCCTGGCTCTCGCTGCCGTGAATGGCTCGTCCATGTTTAAAGTGATTACATGCACCCCGAGCCGTTCCGCAGCTTGTGTGCTGCCATCCGTAGAACCGGAATCCACATAGATTGCACATTGCACATTTGGCTGTACCGATGTCAGGCAATTAATCAAGCGGTCCCCTTCGTTGCGGCCAATTACAACGGCCCCGATGTTAACCGAGTTCATTGAACAACCCCGGATTATTTGGCAGCATATCTGCGGCTTTCGACGATCGGGCTAGGATTTAAGATCAATCAAAATTGCTGTTTTCGGATCTCTTGGACGAAGTCTGCCATATGTCTGATAAATTCAACATTCACGGTAGAGCTGGGCATGATTCAATGAAAAATTATGATGCAGGCTTGCAATCATCCCCTTAGCCACACAGGCCGACGACATATTCATCTTCGTCGTTTTGATTGCCGCTCTAATTCGGCGGCCGCGTTCTGGTTGGGCGGAGTCCTTCTAGCGTCAGTCATTTCGGTTGCAATCGCCGCTACTTATTAAATTAAAGGTCAAGACCTCTTCGGCGATATCGTGATTGATAACGTCGCCTGCACACCATTTTTCGACCCATTATCCCCTCGCGCATTTTAGAAGCTACAAGTTATTAGTCGCGGCTCAGAAAGTGCTTTATGTTTCTGGCGATAGAAATGAACGGACGCAGGACGGTGATACCGTCTAATCGGCTAGGAGAAAGGTCGCTCCTGGATGGCCGCTGCCATCCAAGCTTGGGATTAACAATATAGGTCATCACATCTTTGTTGTGACGGCGAAAAGTATTGAGCGCCCCATCGGGGGGCATCGGGCCAAAATCATTGTCCCCAGGCGTTCCTTTCTCAAGCCTCTCAAAATGAGCAATTAGGCGCGGCATAATACCCTGGTTTACAGCGTAGAAATGAGCTGTTGGAAATTCAATATCGCAGCGCTCGAGTGCAAAGCTGACCGTATTTCGTGTTGCCCTTGGAATCTGTCCCGTATTTTCATGGCCGAAATATAGAATATCCCAGTCGAGATTCCGCAAAGTTGCGATGATGCCGGGGGTTAGCCTAGGGACGGAAGAACTTAATGTGATATCGTCCTCAAATATCAGGACGTTTTTGAAATTATGTCTACGGGCCTCGCGGAGGCACTCAAGATGTGAGCTAAAGCAGCCGCGCCAACCTGTGGATTTGAAGCCACCGGCATCATCGAACTTTATCGCCGGAAAAAATTGAAACTCTGTCCAGCCTAATTTTTCAAATTCTTTCTCGACTGCGGCGCGGCGATCGGTGCGTTCCTTAAGATTTATTACGTATGTAACGTCAAAATAGCCCGGCAAGGAATTGCTTTGATCGGTCATTTTAACTCATGCTCTACCGCGTCGATCAGCATGACATCCTAGATCACTTAGGACAGTAACGCTAGTCATCTGGAACTGAAGTTCAGTACATTATAAAATGCCTGCTCCATTTGCTTGGAGAGCGCAGCCATGAGCAATGCGATCGGCCGTCCAACGGCACCGTTGGTGCTGAGATCGAATGAGCGGACTACCTGGAACGGCAAGTGCGCCGACATCGTGTTGCACGATCGATGTCCGAGCGGTGCCGGATCATTCTACGATGTGCCGATGGTTTGCCCAGCAAAGCCGTCGCGGAAAAGCTGGGCATACACGAACACACCGTGGGCAAGTGGCGTCGGCGGTTCCTGAAGGGTCGCATTGAAGGTCTACTGGACGAGGCGCGACCCGGCCGACCACGCACGATCGACGACGATCAGGTCGCTGCTGTGATTGAGCGCACGCTACGCTCCACGCCGGTCGACGCGACTCACTGGTCGATCCGCTCCATGGCTGGGGCCACCGGATTTTCGCACACGACAATCCGCATGATCTGGGCTGCCTTTGGGCTGCAGCCGCATCGCTCGGAGACCTTCAAGCTTTCGAGTGATCCGCTGTTCGTCGACAAGGTCCGTGACATCGTTAGGCTCTGCCTGTCCCCGCCCAACCGGGCGCTGGTCCTGAGCGTCGATGAAAAGAGCCAGATTCAGCCGCTCGATCGCGAACAGCCGGTCCTGCCGATGATGCCTGGTGTGCCGGAACGTCGGACTCACTCCTATGTCCGTCATGGCACGACCTCGCTGTTCGCAGCGCTCGACGTCGCCTCCGGCTTTGTCATCGGCAAATGCTACAAGCGGCATCGGACCGCCGAATTTCTGGACTTTATTAAACAGCTCGACGCCCGGGTCCCCAAAGGTCTCCATGCCCACATCATCATGGACAATTACGCGACCCACAAAACGGCAGCGATCAGGACATGGCTGGCGCGGCAGTCGCACTACCATGTGTATTTCACGCCAACATCAGCCTCCTGGATCAATCAGGTAGATCGCTGGTTTGCTGAGCTTACCCGAAAGAAGCTGCGGCGCGGCGTCCATACTTCAACCCGCCAGCTCGAAGCTGACATCCGCTCATTCATCGATCGGCACAACGAAAACCCCAAACCTTACAAATGGACCAAGTCCGCCGACCAGATCCTCTCGGCCGTCAAGCGCTTCTGCCAAAAGACAGAACAGGCCTTATGTGGCGACTTTAGATTCGCGTGACTAGGCTGGGGATCGCTAAGAAATTGAATGCGCGGAACGGATACAGGCCGCATTCACGGAATTGTTGAAAAGTTAGTGGCAATTTTCCTGATATAAAATCCGAGAAGATAAATATCTCATAGTTCAACCTAGTAACTATCAGGTCATACAGCGCTTTTCGATTTAGTCCAACCTCGTATTCGCTACCACATTCAAAAATAATTGCGGGTTTGAATTTTGCAATGACTGACTGCGCGCCAATTAATACCTGAAGTTCATGACCCTCAGTGTCGATCTTAATAAAATCGACACGAGGCAAATTCAGTAAATAATCGTCAAGGGTTATTGTCGGCACCGCGTAGCCATCGCCGTTTTCCGCGAGACGGCTGTAGCCAGGACGGTCCTTGTCTTCGCTAAACGCGCTGGATCCTTGGCGATCGCTGGCGGCGGCATGAACAATCGTTGCCTCGGGAAAAGTTCGATTCAACCATGAAATCTTGCATTCTACAGGCTCGAATGCCGTGTGGCGGCCGTTTGGCGCAAACTTAAATATCAGGCTTAGAAATGAGCCAATATGACATCCGACGTCCACGCAGGAAGAATCTTCACGTAGCAATTTCCGAAGGACAAGCGGCAGCATTTCATTCTCTTGATGAACCTCCCATAGCTCGGGCGTACTACGCCTGTAGTTAAACCCAAGCGCACGCTGGACGATCTTTGCAAGTGGCTCAAGCGGCGTTCGGATGATGCGCGCTTTGGTATAGAGAATTGCGTTCCTAAACATCCTAATCTGCCTATTCTCGGAGGGGGCAAGGAATCCAATTTGCGCTTCTCTGACAATTTCGTACAAAAGCGCCGCAAATACGATCAGTCCAGCCGAATTTTGCTAATAACACTGGGAGCATCGGAAGTCTTCTGCATGCTTTCTTCGCCTATTTGTAGACCTTAAACCAACCCGCGTCGAACAGCCCGACCTTGGCACGCGGCGGTCAGAAAAGTGCGGAAAGTAATATGCTGTGCAAAGTCTGCCAAAATATTAAATAAATGTTTGTCGGAAAAGCATCAAATGAAGTTCCAAATCCTGCCAGGCAACGCAGCCATTCCCATAAAGCGATAAGACCAAAGACTGCGAGCGTTGCCAAAAAGTCTTGCTTACCAAATGAAAATTGTTCTCGGATTTGTCCGACGAGAATGGGAACGTAACGGCATATATCACTGGCGGCGACTACCAAGACGCCTCCTAAGACTCCAAGGTGTGTAACGCTCAATGCTAGGCCCGCAAGAAGGAAGCCAAACTTTCCACTATTGGCGAATACACTATAGTTTGGTTTACCAAGGCCCATAAGGGTCGACTCGTTGAGATTGGACAGGATCGCAAACCATGCGCCGAGTATTAGTAAGGGCAACATCCAGCTTGCGGCGTGATAACGTTGATCATATAAAATTCCAATCATTAGATCGGCAGTGGCTGCAAAGATTGAAAATCCGATACCTGCGATGAGTAGAAATTTCAAACGAATGGGCGCCAACTGCGCGTGCAGTTCGGTACGCGGCATGTACGAGTGGGACGAAACGAATGGAAAAATGACGCTGCTGCCTAATTGCTGAACCGCTGCGCTTACCAACTCGGAGAGCGTCCTTGCTATGCCATAGACGCCCAAAAGCTCCAGCGGAATCGTCTTTGCTAGATAAAGGCGGTCGAAGTTAGTCGATAGAAAGTAGATGATCGATGAGACAAAAATCCATTTTCCAAATGACAAAATTTGAACGGCATACTGTCTGGAAATAAAAAACCTGTGACGAAAATTTGGCAATAGAAAGTGACTTCCTATTACAGGTATTATAGTCGCAATTACGGAGCCAAAAACGAGTGCCCAAATCGTCGGGCTTAGATAAGCGAGAATAATTTGAATCACTGAGAAAATGAGTGCGACAATTGTGTCATAGGTAGCAATTCTTCGATAGTTCATCCATTTTCGAACCAGAGAATTACTTGCTGACGAAAACCCGCTAATTATCAGAGAAAGGCCAACAATTGGTATGATGAGAACAAGTATCGAGGATTGATAAAATCTAGCGAAGGGCACCGATGCAATACTAAAAATGATTCCCAAAATGATGCCTCGAATTAGTTGCAAGCTCCATGCAGTGTTGTAGAAATCTGGTTCGTTTGCATTCTTGTTGAAAATTATATTTTGACTGATGCCAACGTCCGAGATCAACTCAATGCCGTTCCGCAAGCTATAGACGATTTGCATGATGCCGAAAAGTTCTGGGGCCAAAAGTCGCGCCAGCGTAATATTTGTCGCGAGACGGAGTAATTGTCCAACGCTGAAGACTCCAGCTGTCCAGATTGCGCCCTTTACCAGCAGGTTTCGTGAAACTGTCATAATCTTTCAACGTATTGGAGATTTTAAATCGTAACTACAGAGATAGCCTTCAGTATCCCATCGCGAGCCAGGGTTCAAAACGTGACGTAATGAGCGTTAATAGTCGGCACAAAGGGAGGCGGTGGGTGAAAAATAGGTAGAGAGGATGGTACTTGTCGGGTAGTTCCCTCGACCCGGCTGGTACACTTGGCTACGGCCATGAGCCTTGTTTGGGGATATTTTGTCAGCTCAAGTTGAGCCACGCACGACTTGTCGTATTCAAATAATATTATAGCAAATTGCCAGCGTATTCGACCAATTTCGGTGGTTTGGATTGTCGGGCTATGGCGTGATATTTAGGTTAACGAAAGAATTCAAGTCTTTCGGCAGTCCCCGCTGAATAGTTCGGCCGAGGGACTAGATGAATTGCTCAATCAAGCGGTTAAAAAACCGTATTTGTTGGTTATCGTTGATCACGTTCGAGGCGTGTCGTAGATTTCAATGATGAGTCTTCGTGATTTGAAAATGAGGAATGATCAGTGAAGTGGGTCTTTCTCATAATCATGCTAGCGGCCGTTATGCCTCTTGCCGAATGGTTACGGCGCAATCCTCGCGAGATTCCTAAAATTTGGATGCTCGTGGGCTTTTTGCCCTTCGGGCTTGGGGAATTCCATCTATATATGGCAGCTATCTCGTGGGCCCAATGGCCGGGGTACGTCAAGGGCCTCGAGATCTCTGTCTTAGACGTGCTAGCCTTGGCTATATACATCAGTATCCCGCGCCAGGGGAGTACGATCCCGTTTCGACTGTCAATGTCGCTGTATTTTCTTGCGGTTGTACTGGCCGTATTGCAGTCCCCGGTTCCCATAGCTGCAGTTTTTTATGCATGGCAGATTGCACGGGTTTTTTTGGTCTACGCTGTCGTTTCCAAGGGATGCGCAGATGAGCGCGTTGCGCCCGCTTTGCTAACGGGTATGGTCATAGGTCTGAGCTTTGAAGCTTGCTACTCAATTTGGGAAAGGTTTGGCCTAGGTATTCTTCAAACCGGCGGCACAATGGGTCACCAGAATTTTCTGGGTTTGATGTCGCATTTTGTAACTTTTCCGTGGCTAGCACTCTTGCTAGCGGGAGAACAAGGATGGCGTCCTATCGCGGGTCCGCTCGCTGGTCTCGTCATCGCCGCGCTGACCGTTTCGCGCGGCACTGTTGGGCTTATGGGTGCCGGATACTTTGGAATCTTCGCCTTGTCTGTGCTGCGCCGGTGGACACACCGAAAGGCGATTGTATTGGCGGTGGGGGTAGCGTCGGTGTGTATTCTTGCACCCGTCATCATGTTATCGTTCGAGCAGCGATTTAGTGAGCCCGTGATAGGAGGAGAATACGACGAACGCGGCGCATTTGAAAATGCAGCGGCAAGCATGGTTTCCAAACATCCGATGGGTGTTGGGTCTAACTATTACGTCGTTGCTGCTAATACCGGCGGATACAATACTCTGGCAGGAGTCACTTGGGCAGCCGCGAGTGAGAGCGCAAATGTTCATAACGTTTATTATCTCGTCGCTGCGGAAACCGGATACATCGGACTTATCACTTTTGTGCTGATGCTGCTCCGCCCGTTAATTGTCGCTTTTCGCTGTGGTTGGCGAAGCCGAGGAGACCGCAGGGGCGATTTGCTGCTTGGTCTCGGCATGTCGCTATTAATCGTTTATATTCACTCTTATTTTGAATGGATTTTCATTACGTTTCAAGCCCAGTATATGTTCGCGCTTGATGCTGGCATGGTGGCGGGGCTTGCAACACAACTTGGCTACTGGCGCTCACCGGCGAGCAACCACGCGCGTGTCAATCGCTCGAAAGTGCAAATAACGAAAGTGGCGCGTAATTAAATCTTTGTCGTTCCCGCGCTTTTTCTTATAAGAAACTTTCCACTATTAGTTAGCTTCGGTTCACAGTTGGATATCCCAATGTCGAGACTTTACGATAGCCGGAAACGCATTTTGGTCACGGGTGGCGCTGGATTTCTCGGCTCCCATCTTATTGACCGGCTGTTGGAAAAGGGACACGAAGTGCTATGCGTTGATAATCTATTCACCGGCACAAAGCGCAATTTGGAGCATCATCATGCTCAACCTCGTTTCGAGTTCGTACGCCACGATGTGACGTTCCCGCTCTATCTCGAAGCGGACGAGATCTACAATCTTGCTTGCCCCGCTTCCCCAATCCACTATCAGCACGATCCCGTACAGACGACGAAGACGTCGGTCCACGGTGCGATCAATATGTTGGGGCTCGCGAAACGCCTCAAGTGTCGCATTCTTCAGGCGTCTACAAGTGAAGTTTATGGCGATCCAGCGGTCCACCCGCAGACCGAGGACTATTGGGGAAATGTTAATCCGATCGGACCGCGCTCTTGCTATGATGAAGGCAAGCGTTGCGCGGAGACTCTTTTCTTTGACTATCACCGTCAACATGGCCTTGAGATCAAAGTTGCACGGATATTCAATACGTACGGTCCCCGGATGCACCCGGGGGACGGTAGAGTTGTATCCAATTTCATAGTTCAGGCGCTGAAAGGTCAGCCGATTACGCTATATGGCGACGGCAACCAGACTCGTTCTTTTTGCTATGTCGACGACCTGATCGATGGTCTCATTCGGCTTATGGAAAGCCCTTCTGGCGTGACGGGCCCAATCAACTTGGGCAACCCGGTCGAGTTTACTATGCGCGAACTCGCTGAATTGGTTCTCTCGGAAACGAGGTCTTCGTCGACCATTGTCAATCAGCCGCTGCCGCAGGACGATCCGCGGCAGCGCAAACCGAATATTGCGCTCGCACAACAAAAACTCGCTTGGTCACCCAAGGTGCCCTTGCAGGAGGGACTTAAGTCCACGATTGCCTATTTCCAGTCTATTTAGCTCGACGCGGCAAATTAAGCGATCGGGTCGGTTAGTTGAGCTGACACAGGCCAGGCGAACTAAACATGGCGTCGTTCGTCTCTTATTTTTTGGTGGTAGCGGCTCTTCTGCTGGCCATTCCCGTTACCTTACTTTTTCTCGAGGTAATTGCGGCGCTCAGTCTGCCGGAACGGCAAACCGCAGCACCATCGGAAGTAAATATTCGACAGCGTGTCGCCGTACTCGTGCCAGCCCACAATGAAAGTGTGGGTATCTTATCAACTCTCGATGACATAAAAACACAGTTGCTTAGTGGCGACCGACTGCTTGTCATAGCCGATAATTGTGCTGACGACACTGCCGCCGTTGCTGCGGCAGCAAGCGCCGAAATAATCGAACGTCACGATCCAGCGAGGCCTGGCAAAGGGTATGCATTGGATTTCGGAATTAAGCATCTCAGTCTAGATCCGCCCGCTATCGTCATCATCATCGATGCTGACTGCAGAGTAGAAAATGGCACGCTTGATCAGCTAGCGATAACCTGCGCAATCACACACCGTCCTGTCCAAGCACTCGATTTGATGACCGCGCCGGGTGAATCACCGGTCAGTTCTCGCATTGCTGAATTTGCATGGCGGGTAAAGAACTGGATTCGTCCTCTTGGACTTAATGCTCTTAACTTACCATGTCACTTAATGGGTACTGGAATGGCTTTCCCGTGGGAGATAATTTACAGCGCCGATCTTGCTAGTGGATCAATCGTAGAGGATCTAAAGCTCGGTCTTGAATTGGCGCTAGCGGGAAGCCCGGCATTATTTTGCCCTTCCGCACGTGTGACAAGCCAGTTTCCAATATCTGTTGAGGGAACTAAGAGCCAACGTAGCCGCTGGGAGGAGGGCCATGTTAGTATGATTTTGACGAAAGTCCCGCATTTCTTATATGAGGCTATTGCACGTAAAGATATCCACCTTTTTGCACTTACACTCGATATGGCGATACCACCATTATCTCTATTAGTGATTCTCGTCGGCGGGATTGCGTTGGTTGCAGCGGTGGCTGCACTTTTGGGGTTCTCTTCCGCGGGCCTAGCGATAAGTGCCGCTTGTATTGTGGCACTCGCGCTGGCGGTTTTTCTTTCGTGGCTGCGATATGGCCGCGATATTCTCCCGCCAAGTTCCTTCGGCGCCATAGTTTCTTATGTTTTTTCAAAGTTGCCGATCTATCGTCGTCTTCTGTCGGGTGATGCTGCCTCGCGGTGGACCAGAGCCAATCGTCATAAAAAGGAGTAAGAGCCTTGCCCGCTTGCACAGCCTTCCTTAATTGGCGAATGGGAATAGATTGTTGAACCGTGTCCGATTCCACATACCAGTTTTAGATGGCTGGCGGGGAATCAGCATTTTGTGTGTGCTTGCGGGGCACATGATGCCGCTTGGCCCGAAAGCGCTGCAATTCAATACGATGATCGCCACAACCGGAATGAGTCTATTTTTCATCCTCTCCGGGTTTCTCATCGTTTCGATTTTGGTTCGCAATGGCAATGTTGCATCTGTTTTAATCCGCCGTGTGTGCAGAATCGGTCCCCTGGCTTGGGCGTTTTTATTTGTCGTTTTGTTTTTTAACGGCGCCAGTTGGGAGGCTTGGTCGGCTAATTTATTATTTTACGCAAATTTTTCACCTCGTTATCTCGAATACGTCAATAGCCATTTCTGGAGCTTGTCTATCGAGATGCAGTTCTACGCAGCAATTGCGCTCGCCGTCGCGGCTGGACATCGCAGAGGATTGATACTTGTGCCAATTGGATGCTTAGCGGTGACGGCGGCACGCATCGCATACGGTGAAACTGGCTCTATCTTAACTTGGTTTCGTATAGACGACGTACTGGCTGGTGGATGTCTCGCGCTCGCTTTTGCGTCGCTTCGTTTTGACAAAGTAGCAGCCAATCTACCAAGCTTCACTCCATTCCTGCTTTTACCGCTCTTGTTGGCGTCGTGCCACCCGGCGTTAGGTGCAATGAACTACGCTCGTTCGTATTTCGCTGCGTTGTTGATTGGCTCGACAATCTTGCGTTCGAACGACGCACTACAGCGGGTACTGTGCGGACGAAAATTATCTTACATTGCTAGGATATCGTTCGCGCTGTATGTGATTCATCCGCTGACAGATGCTGGTTGGATGGGGCAGGGCGACGTCATTGTGCGTTATTCAAAGCGGCTCGGCAGTTTCGTCCTTAGCTTCATTTTTGCGCACGTTTCAACTTTTTATTATGAAAAATATTGGAATGACCTCGGCCATCGCTTTGCCAAGCGGATTGAGGCCAAAGCTGCGTCGCGGCGTGGGAAAATACGAATTTCCGAAAGCCTATAAAAAAGCTTACTTTTTGCGAGTGTGTTACTTAGCTAAAGCTACTCTGGCTTTATCTTTGCTATTCGGATCACGTTCCCCCATTTCTCTACGTCTTCAGCAATAAGCCTTCCGAAATCTGCGGGTGAGCCCACAATCACCGTTGCGCTGAGGTCGGCAAACCGTGCCTTAATTTTCGGGTCTGAGAGGGCGGCGTTAATTTCTTTGTTTAGTGTCGCAATAATATCGGTGGGGGTGTTTTTGGGTGTGCCAACGCCAATCCACGAGCTTGCCTCGTAACCTGGTAAAAAGTCTGCCAATGTCGGTACATCGGGTAACGCGTCCAAGCGTACGGCGGTGGTCACCGCCAACGCGCGCAGTTTGCCTGCCCTTATTTGTTCAATCGAGGAGGGCAGGTTGTCAAACGCCACCTGGACATGCCCACCCAGTAAATCGTTGAGCATGGGGCCTGAGCCACGATAGGGCACGTGAATCATATCGATGCCGGCCATCATCTTGAACTCTTCACCAGCCAGGTGGCTGCCGGTGCCGGTACCAAAAGAGGCCATGGTAACCATCCCCGGATTGGCCTTGGCATAAGTGATAAGCTCTGGAACGGTTTTAACGGCGAGCGCGGGATCAACCTCAAGGACAAGCGGAAAGCGGACGATACTCGGGATCGGTGCTATGTCGCGGACGAAGTTGTAATTGTGATTATCATAAAGCGTTACATTGATTGCGTTCGTCGACGATACCATGAGGAGTGTATAGCCATCGGTGGGCGCGCGAACCACCGCTTCGGTCGCGACTTGCGTGCTCCCACCTGGCATGTTCTCGATGATGAAAGGCTGGCCGAGGCGTTCTGACAACCATTGGCCAATCAGGCGTGCGCCGAGGTCGGTCACGCCTCCTGCGGGAAAGCCGACAATGATACGCACTGGCCGCGTTGGATAGGCCTGCGCCCCTGCGGCACATACGGCGGCTGGGAGTATGGTAGCTCCTGCCAAGAAACGCAGAAATTGACGGCGCGGAAGTCTCATTGCATTCCGTTACGACAGTGCCTGAAGATATTCGAGCGGCGGCGACCATTCTTTGCCCTAGACATCCACATGAATCCCGTTGAAGCAAATGTGCCTTTGGCAGCTAATTGTCATATCGAGAGTCGCGCATTTTGACTGGACAATAGACGCGTATCTGTGCATGCCGAAGCTACGCATGAGAACATGAATGATCTGAGCCAGACACTGTCCACGAATTTTCGTGAGCCAACTGCGCGAAGCACAATAAGCATTTCGGTATTGACCATAGTCGCAGCCTGAAGTTGTTCGATGTCGTCAAATCAATATATGATAAATTATGGGTCGCCTGAAGATCGCGGAAGGTACGCTGATGTCAGTAAGGTTAATCATAGTCACGGAGATCAAGAAGATCTCGGAAGAGCAGAACAAGACGCTTGTGCCTCTGTCGGACGAACTAGTCCTGCAGGACTTTGGTTTTGATTCTCTCTGCTTTGCTATTCTGATCGCGCGGCTCGAAGATACGTTGGGATCGGATCCGTTTACCGATAGCGACGATGCCGTCATCCCACTTACATTGGGCGATTTCGTGCGCGCTTATGAAAATGCCGCTCGGTAATGCCACGTCACTACGCGATCGATTGGTCTGCGGGAGCGATCTGACCGACCGCTACCTGCATGCGAATCGCTCAAGTGTACGTCTGACCGAGCTTTTGCGGGGTTCTAGCCTCAGCCTTCCGCTCACGAAATTTTGTGGTCGATCCGTTCTCATCGCGACACGCGATCAGCTCACGGCGGCCTTGACGCTGATCGAGCTCGACGGCCTCGCGCGGCGGCTTGTGCTCTGTCCACCCGACATTCCACGCGAATATCTTTCGCACGTCATTGCAAACGCAGAAATAGACACGATCGTCTCCGATGACGAAACGGACGGGCTGAACGAGTTGTCAGTTTCTCTTCGGGCCACGAGCAGTCCGGCAATCAGGCCGGTGGACGATTTGCACCTTGAGCGCACCGAAACTGAGTGGGTGATGTTCACGTCGGGAACGGCAGGCATGCCCAAGATGGTCCGGCACACTTTGCCAAGGCTGACCGGCGCCATAAAACCACGCGAAGGGTCGGAACCGGCCATTATTTGGAGCACATTTTACGACATTCGCCGCTATGGAGGTTTGCAGATTTTTTTACGTGCAATTTGTGACGGCGCGTCGCTCGTGCTGTCCGATGCCGCAGAGCCCGCGGGGGAATTTCTCGTTCGTTTAGCGGCACGAGGGTTGACGCATATTTCCGGCACGCCGTCGCATTGGCGTCGCGCTCTGATGAGCCCGCGGGCGCAAGCGATTATGCCGCGCTACGTGCGGCTATCCGGTGAAATCGCCGATCAGGCAATCCTCGACAGGCTTCAAACGACCTATCCTGATGCGCGTATTGTTCACGCCTATGCATCCACGGAAGCGGGTGTCGGCTTCGAAGTTCATGACGGTCGCGAAGGTTTTCCAGTGAGTGTGATCGAGAGTGCCGGCGATCTAGAATTTAAAGTTGAGGATGGCTTGCTTCGGATGCGCTCACCGCGCGCGGCACTATGTTACGTCGGCGAGAATGCACCGACGCTTGTTGCCAGTGACGGATTCGTTGATACTGGTGACATCGTTGAGCGGCGAGGGGATAGATACTACTTCGTCGGCCGAAGTGACGGCATTATCAATGTTGGTGGTCTGAAAGTTCACCCCGAAGAGGTGGAGGCGGTCATCAATCGTCATCCTCAGGTGCGTATGTCGGAAGTACTAGCGAAAAAGAATCCTGTTACCGGATCAATCGTAGTCGCGGACGTCGTCTTGCAGGAAAGCAGCGGGAGCGACGCTCTCTCGTCTGGCAAAATAAACGACGAGATATCGGCGTCTTGTCGCCGCGCGCTCGCTTCTTACAAGGTCCCTGCCGTTATTCGCTTTGTGCCAAACATAAAGTTAGCAGACAGCGGAAAGCTGGCACGGCGCCATGCGTAATATCATTGTCACTGGCGCAAACCGAGGGCTCGGCCTGAGCATCGCGCGAAAACTGGCGAAAACCGGCTACAATTGCATTGCAATTGCGCGAAAACGTTCCGAGCAGATAACCTCCGCCATCAAAGAGATTGAGCAGGGCGAAAGTGGTTCGTTAAACTTCGTGCCGTTTGATCTTGCTGAGATTGAAAAAGTCCCGGAATTTGTCAGAGGCTTGCGCAAAAAGTTTGGTCCGTTTTTTGGGCTGGTAAATAACGCTGCAATCCTTTCGCAAGGCGTTCTTGCGACGATGCACACCAGCAAGATCGAGCAGCTTGTACGCGTGAACACTTTGTCTCCCATGATCGTTACAAAATACGTTGTGCGCTCGATGATGGCCGAAGGGGGCGGCCGCATCGTGAACGTGGCTTCGATAATCGGAGTGACTGGATATAGTGGGCTTGCCGCCTATGCAGCGACTAAGGCATCGATGGTCGGCTTTACGCGATCGCTCGCGCGTGAAGTTGGCAGCTTGGGCATCAATGTGAATGCCGTCGCGCCAGGCGCCTTAGAAACCGATATGGCTGATACGCTGGACGATAGACAGCGCGAACAGATCATTCGGCGAAGTGCGCTCCATAGACTTGCCAGCGTCGATGATGTCGCCAATGCGGTCGAGTTTCTGCTCGGGGACGGCTCAAAAAGTATCACTGGAACGGTTGTGACCGTCGACGCCGGCAACACCGCTTAGACGCATTATCGAATTATTTTAATGGCTTAGATGCGTCTTTCGCCAGCGAGGATTTGTGCGTGGAGGGCGTCGTCGAGCACCACAAAGGCGTGCTGTTCGGGGTCGTTGAAATAAATCGGATCGGATGTGCGTGTTGGGTCGTAGCCCGCCTTGATCAGACCGGTATTTTTGTGTTTGAACGTGGAGGTCATTTCGATCCCGTTGCGGATGGCTACGAATAAAGGCCGAGCGTAATCCGGCAGGCGATTAACGAGGTATTCGCGAAACCGAGCAAGATCAAATTCACGATCGACGACCAGGGCAGCCATTCCCGCTCTGCCGTCGGTGTGTGGAATAGTCACGCCATAGACGGTAGCGTCTAAAACATTAGGGTAGGCGCAGATTGTTTCGGAGACCTCGGTCGTGGAGACATTTTCACCCTTCCAGCGGAATGTATCGCCAATGCGATCGAAGAAATAGAAATAGCCGCTGCCGTCTTTCCGCATTAGGTCGCCGGTTCGAAACCACGCGTCGCCGTTTTTAAAGACGTTTCGCAGGATCTTTTTCTCCGAATCTACTGGGTTCGTATAGCCCTCAAATCGGCTACCGAGGTTCGCGCTATCGTCAGAAATCTTTGTAAGGGCCTCTCCAGGCTCGTCTGTAGCACAACGAATGCAGAACCCTTTCGCGTCACGCAAAGCGGTGCCACTTGCAAGATCTGACTTTACGATTGCCATCGGAAAGCGGTGAGCGAGGTAGGGTGGAACGCGCCCGATGGCTCCGGGCTTACCTTCTACATTGTAAAGTGTAAGGTTGCCTTCCGTTGCTGCGTAGAACTCGAGAATCTGGGGGATTTCAAATCGTGTCTTAAATGTCTCCCACACGTCAGCTCGAAGGCCGTTGCCGCAGCAGAGGCGGAGCCGGTGCTCTGTTTCGAGAGGCTGGTGGGGGCTATTTACCAGATAGCGACAGAGTTCGCCGATATATTGAAAAAGAGTGCAGTCTGAGGCGACGACATCACTCCAGAACTGACTTGCTGAGAATTTCTCACGGATTACGACCGAGCCGCCGCTCACCAGTAGCGCACCGGTTGCCACCACACCGCCGACACTGTGATACATCGGCAGGCAATCGTACATGCGATCGGATATTTGCGTATTCATCATGCCGGCAAACCATCGGCTCCAAAGCATCAGCCGGTAGTGGTGGATGATGGCGGCTTTCGGCAAGCCCGTGGTCCCGGACGTATAGATTAGGAGCGCTCGGTCTTCGATTGTGACGTGCCGGCACTCATCGACAGCCAGTTTCTGGCCCGAACAAAGCTTGAGTGAATCGTCGATCGGTGCGAAGTCGCCGGCAATTCCACCGTGCGACCAGATTTGCGGACGGCAATGAATGGCGGGCAATGCCGCGACGATAACTTCTGCGAACTCGTTTTCGACGATGAGGAGCTTGGGCTCGACGATATTGATGCAGTGCGCGAGAGAATCGCCCGCGAGATTTGTATTGAGAAGCGAAACGATGCCACCAACGCGCGTTATGCCAAGCCATGCAGCCATATATTCTGGCCTGTTCGACATCAGCAGGCAGACCACGCCCCCTTTTGCTATGCCGTGAGCAAGCGCCCAGCGCGCATATCGGTTCGATCGCTCCATTAACTCTCGATAAGAGAACTGTTCCCGCACCGAGAGGAGTGCTGGAGCCTCGCCGTATTGTTCTGCAATGCGTTCGATGGCGACCGGGAGAATACAGGCTGGCTCGGAGACGATCGGTGCCGTCATTTCAAGCGCGCGCAACCAGGTTTTGGCAGTCGAGCGGGGGTTCATGGCCGCATTCACTGTAGTATCGACCGTATTCGAATTCATTCAGCGTTCTATCCTTGCGACACCTGAAGCAACGACGGCATATTCAGCAGATGTTTCATGGGCAGCTTTGCCCGGGTGGCCCGCGCAGAGTAGGTCTCGCATGAATGCCCTTAGTCGGACTTTTAAACCGCGCGCCGTGATCTGCTCTGTCTCGGCCTCTCAATGGCGACTTTCTTATATGTTTTGTTCAGGCGCCGTCGACGCATCGCAGAGCATCCAGTTCTGGCTATGATCTTAGCAGGAACGCCTAATACCGTGACACCGGGGGGAACGTCGCACAAGACAAGGGAATTCGCTCCGACAATTGAATTGTCGCCGATGCGTACTTTGCCGACGATCGTCGCTCCCACATGAATCGTGACGTTATTCCCAATGGTAGGAGGGCCGACACCATTATTAAAACCGATTGTAACGAGTTGACCTATCCAGCAATTCTCGCCGATTTCATCGGTCGAAATTAAGGTGCCATGCCCGTGATTGATCGTAAGGCCGGCTCCAATGCGCTTCGCTCGGACGGCGAATGTGGGTACCGGACGACAAAAAATTGAGAGAAATTTTCCCGGCAGGCCTGACCTAAGATAGAAAAGACTTCGGTACGCCGGCAAAAAAGTCATGAACTGGATAAACAAATGGACGCGAGCCATCAAACTCTGTGGCCGCCCAAAGTGGTGAAATTGACGATATTTGGTCCATCGATCCAAATCCGCCCAAATCAAATTCCGGTTCGAGCTGAGCAGCATTAGAATAGTATGCGGCGCCAGCCGAATGGCACTTAACAGTAGTACCAAGTGTTTCAGAGCTTTCAGCACCTTTGCCCCGGCACCCTAACTTAGGCAATATTTGAACGAGTATTCAACCGTTCTGCAATGCAGAAGAAAGCTTATACTTAATCCGTGCCATCATATCCTAAGAACGCGTGAGTACCTCATCGGACAAGCATTATGGTTAGCCGGCGCATCCACTAGGTCGGTTTGACGGGATGGCATACGATCGCGAGTGCTAGAATTTTTACAATTAAAGACCGATCAAGTGATGCAGGTTACGAACCCGATCCGACCTGATGACCTTACGCGCGAAGTTTATGGCGTTTTGGGTATCCCTATCGACGTGATCGAGATGCCAACGGTGGTGCGCCGGATCGAAACCGCCGCCACCAGTTCGGCGCCGTTTCTCATTTCCACTGCTAATCTCAACTTCCTAGTGACCAGCCGATTCGACGCAGACTTCAGGGAATCGCTTTTGTGTAGTGACCTTTGCACCGCGGACGGCATGCCGGTTGTTTGGCTCGCTAAGCTTTTGGGCATTCCGATTTCAAAAAGGATCGCCGGGTCCGACATTTTTGAAGCGCTCAAATCCCTGCCAGGCTCCTTGCGGGTGTTTCTATTCGGCGGACTACCAGGCGCCGCCGCTGCGGCTTGTCAAAGCCTCAATGCCGAGCCGGGCGGAATGAAGTGCGTAGGCTCGTACTACCCGGGCTTTTGTACTGTCGATCAAATGAGCACGGATGCCATTTTCGATACGATCAATTCGAGCAATGCCAATTTTCTGGCAGCAGCTTTAGGGGCAAAAAAAGGACAAGCCTGGCTGTTACAAAACCACGATCGTCTTGGGATCCCAGTCCGGGTTCACCTTGGCGCAACCATCAACTTTCAAGCCGGCACCGTTAAACGCGCGCCCACGCTCATACGAAAGTGGGGTTTCGAGTGGCTATGGCGGATTAAGGAGGAACCGCAGCTTTGGCGGCGATACTGGGACGACAGCATTTTCCTGTCGCGACTAATCGTCACTCAGGTTTTGCCGCTTGTGGTCCTCGCTCGATGGCACCGAGTAGGGGGGCGCCGCAAAGGGAAAGGCTTGATGATTAAACGGTCAGAAGACCACAAAACCGTCATATTAAGCATTCTCGGTATGGCGACTGCCCCAAACGCCAGAACTGCCGTGTCATGCCTCCAAGATGCGGTGGCGGCGGCCAAAGATGTCGTCATTAACTTCGCCAACACAGAGCTAATTGACGCCCGTTTTCTTGGTCTTTTGCTTATGGTAAGCAAGCGTCTAAAGGAGCAGCAGCTCAACCTGAAGTTCACGCAAGTTTCGCCGCGGATTTCGAGATTATTTCGTCTTAACGGATTTGGATTTTTGCTCAGCCCTAAAGCCGAGAGCGTAGCGTAAGATGCTTATGAAGAACGATAAACTAGGCCCGGATGGATTAACGCAAAAAGGCGCTGTCTATGCGTCGCTGTATATTGGCGTCGCTTTGCTCGCGTGCTTTGCCGTTTTTAGCGAATCGCTTCTGGAACTGGAGCACCGTTGGAGCGCGCAAGAAGAATACAGCCACGGATTTTTGATACCCCTTATTGTTGCTTGGCTACTTTGGACTCGTCGCGATGCGATCGTTGCGAGCATCGGACGGCCATCTTGGACCGGACCGGTCCTTATTCTGGTCGCGGCTGCAATGCATATTGTGGGCAAACTGAGTGCCCTGTTTATGTTATCGCAACTCGGATTCATCGTAGCGGTAATTGGCGTAATACTTGGATTTGGCGGTTATTCGCTTCTTAAAGTTACATTCGTTCCAATTATTTTTCTCATTTTCGCGATCCCGCTGCCTTATTTTATTGACGCCATGCTTTCCTTTCGCCTGCAGCTCATTTCATCGGAGCTGGGCGTATTTTTCATCAGGTTGTTTCAAATCCCGGTTTACCTTGAGGGTAACGTCATTGATTTGGGCGTCTACAAACTGCAAGTCGTGGAGGCGTGCAGCGGCCTGCGATACCTTTATCCTTTGATGAGCCTCGGATTCCTCGTCGCGTATTTTTTCCAAGCGCCTCTATGGCAGCGTGCGCTGGTGTTTTTGTCTACAATCCCGATCACGATTGTGATGAATAGTTTTCGCATTGGTGTTGTCGGTGTGCTGGTGAACTCGTGGGGTCCGCAGGACGCCGACGGAGCTCTCCACATGTTCGAGGGCTGGATTATCTTTGTCGCATGCGCCGGGGTGCTCGTCACTGAAATGTACTTGTTGGCTCGATTTGGCTCAGGTAGGGGCTTGTTGGAGGTGTTCGGTTCGCCCAAGGTGGTCGCCAGTCTACCCCCAGGTCAAAGCTCGCAGTCGCTTAGCCGGACGCCGCTTGTCAGCTGCATTCTTCTAATGTGTGCAATTGGACTAGCCGGCTATTTTGTCTCTGCGCGACATGAAATTGTCCCAGAGCGACACCTGTTCGCCGGTTTTCCGACAGGTTTGGGAGAATGGCACGGTAAGCCTTCCGCACTGGACGCCAGCACCGAACAGTTTCTCGGACTGACGGACTATGTCTTATCGGATTACGCAAGGAAGGACGGGCGCGCGGTCAATTTGTATGTGGCTTATTACGCGTCGCAACGGAACGGGCTTTCACCTCATTCGCCTAGTGTTTGTATCCCAGGGAATGGCTGGCAAATAACCAATTTAGAAAGAACGAGTTTTGCCAGCAGTGACGCGAAAGTCTCGTTGCCCTTGAACCGCGTTGTTATCGCGCGTGGGCAGAATAAACAGATCGTTTATTATTGGTTCGATGAACGCGGTATGAAAATTGCCAATGAATATGTATCGAAGCTGTATTTGCTGAGAGACGCAATGTTTAAGAATCGGACTGATGGCGCATTAGTGCGCCTGACGACTCCTGTGTATCCGGGCGAAAAAGAAATTGATGCGGACATAAGGTTGCAAGAATTCATGAAGATGGTGGTGCCGAGTCTTGACGGGTACTTGCCCTCCGAATCCACGTCGAAAACAAATCTAACTACGAATTAGCTCAAAGATAACAAGCTGTAGAGGCCATCTGCCATGTCACAATTTTCCGATAGGTCATCCGCCAAGTCGTTCACGCTTTTTGCGTGTCTTGTTTTGGCCAGTCTTGCGTTGGCGGGCTGCGGCTCGCGCGAACAACGTGCGCAGGGTTATTACGAGCAGGGCATGAGCTATCTCGCCAAGCAAGACTACGTGAAGGCAAGTATCGAATTTAAGAACGCCTTGCAGATAAAGGGCGACATGGTTGGAGCCTTTCGAGGCCTCGCTCAGATCGATGAGCACAGTGGGAACTTACAAGGGCTCGCCGGAGATCTGCGGTCGATTGCGGAATATGACCCGAAAGACCTCGACGCAAGGATGAAGCTTGGCAGGCTTTATCTAGCAGGCGGCGCTCTCGATTCAGCCCTAAAGATAGCCAATGAGGCGGTTGAGCTGGCTCCGCAAAATCCGAATGTGATAGCGATTAAAGCTATGGCTCTCTTGCGGCTCAAGGATCCGGATGGGGCGACTGCGACTGCGCAGAAAGCAATTAGCATCGATCCCGGCAACGTCGACGCCAATAGTGTTCTGGCTGCCACCAAGTTTTACCAGGGCGACTTTGACGGCGCGCTTAAAGCTATCGCAAATATCACGGGCCCACATAAGGAAGATCCAGCCGTCGTTATGCTGGAAATCAATATATACAACCGCATGGGCAACCTTCAGCAGGTTGAAACGCTGCTGCGTAGGCTCATCGCTTTGCATCCAAAGGAGCCGATATTTCGAACGCAGCTGATTAAGTTTTTGGTCGCCAACAAACGTCAAGATGACGCGTTGAAGGAGTTGCGCGCCGTTACTGTTGCAAATCCGAATGACCTTGAAGCCGAAATGGAGCTGGTTGGTCTTCTCGGGTCGACAAAGGGATTAGACGCGGCACGCGCCGAGCTTGTCGCGCGTGTTGGCGCTGGCGGAAGCGTATTTCCTTTCCAGATTGCGTTGGCGAGGCTCGATTTTGCCCAGGGCCGTGTTGCAGACAGCACAGCAGCGCTCGAGAAACTCATCGGGAGTTCGAGTTCTGCTGACGAGGTTATGCTGGCTCGGACCACGCTTGCTGAAATGTATATGGCTAAAAATAATATCGCGGCAGCTGAACCGTTGGTAGCCGAGATACTTCGCGTCGAGAACCATAACGTTATCGGTCTCAGACTCCACGCCGCCATTCATGTGGAGCGTGGCCAGTTTGATGATGCCATCGCAGATTTGCGTACTGCGCTCAATGAGCAGCCTCAATCAGCAGTCCTCTTAGCCGCTTTGGGTCTTGCGTACGAGCGAAGTGGGTCGATCGAGCTTGCCGACAAGGCCTATTTTGATGCGACAAAGGCTGCTCGTTTCGACCCGGCGGTTGGTCTCAATTATGTTACTTTCTTGCGACGTCGAGGATTGTCAGAACGCGCGGAGCAGGTGCTCGTTGACCTTTCAAGCCGCAATCCAAACAATATTCTTATTTTGTCGACCTTGGCTGAATTAAAGCTCGCGCGCCATGATTGGGCCGGAGCCCACGCGGTTGCAGAAACTGTTCGAGGTATACAAGGCAAAGGGGACCTTTTCGATCAAATTAATGGGGCTGCGTTCAGTGGAGAAGGAAAGTTCAACGATAGCTTAGAGGCGCTTCAAAATGCGTACAATGCGAATCCTGGGGCAGTTCAGCCCATGGCAGCGTTGGTCCGCGTCTATTTGCAGTCTAACCAGATTGATAAGGCGGCTTCGTTTCTCCAAGCGGCGCTCAAGGCTAATCCGGCGAACGCCGAGGCGCTTGTCCTTATGGGCAGGGTTCAGCTCGCAAAAAATGACGCCACCAAGGCTGCTGAGAACTTTGCGGCCGCAATAAAGCAGCAGCCCAAATACGTTGCCGGCTACAGAGCGCTTGCTGATTTATACGCGTTTCAAAAAAAATATGATGACGCGCTCAACGTCATTCGAGCTGGAATCGAACAGCAACCTAAAAGCTTCGATCTTCACCTGACCTTGGCTGGGTTATTGGAGGTGAAGGGCGAATTTGAACCGGCCATCGCCGAGTACGAATCGCTCTTGAAGGACCAGTCTGGCTCGATGATTGTCGCCAATAATTTGGCGAGCCTACTAGCGGACCATCGCACAGACAAAGCCAGTTTGGATCGGGCAAATGTGCTGGCGACGATCCTCGCAAAATCTGATATTCCCCAATTTAAGGACACCATTGGTTGGGTTGCCTATCAGCGAGGCGACTATACCGCCGCGGTGCCGTTGCTCGAAGATGCTGTAACAAAGCTGGGCAACAATCCCTTAGTTCATTACCATCTCGGCATGACCTATCTGGCAGTGAAGCAAACTGCAAAGGCAACGGAACAGTTTAAGATTGCACGCGATCAGGCGACGAATGACGCTGATCTGAAGGCCAAGATAGATGCGGCGATCAAAAATCATTGAGAGAAATAAAGGAGAGCAACCCATTCGAATTAGTAAGACATAGATTGACTAAGAACAATCGACAACCAATCAAAATAGGCGCCGTTTAGAGACGCTTAACCTGCAAATTATTTGTCATCATATCGGACTGCTCCGTCCTGGCAGACGATATTTCTTGAGCACGCGATTGCTCAGGGCAATATCGTAAAGTCACGCGTCAACGAAACCAAAACCGCGTTCGACTTCGCTAAACCCGACGTCCCTGTGGCGCCACTCACCTGAGTGTAGGTATAGGAAAGACTCGTTCGTAACTCACGCGTCAACCTGTATCCATAGGTCGCCGACGCTGTGAAAAGATCTGACGTGGTTCCACCCGCGGCAGGTGACGCGCTTCCGTCCAATAGATTAGATGAGTTCCCGCTCTGGGTAATTACTGAGAATTGAGTCGACAGCGCCAGGTTCGACTTACTGTTGATAGTGTGAGCCAGGTTAAATCCGATGGTTTGGCTTTGTTGGAGGCTACCCAAAATTGTTGGGGTGGTGGATTGCGCTGCCGTCAGTGAAACTTGGGTGCTCTTGAGCAGCTGGTAGGTTAGTCCGATGTTTCCCAGCCAGCCGTGCCCCGCTCCAGGCTGTAGCGGTATGAAACCAGTCGGGGCGGCGGGCGGAATCGGTATTGCAACGGCTGAGGGCGCACCGTTGGTTTGCCAGGCATTAATAAAGTCCATGCCTATAGCGCCGTTGATCGTCAGGCGCTTTGTAAGCTGAGATTGCAGTCCGGTTGTTGCTGTCCAAAACAGCCTTCGATCGCCGGAAGGGTCGTCCTGCGCGTTATAGTCGAGTGTCACAGCATTGACGAGCGTGGTTGTGCCGCTGAGGCGATGGTTCCAAGTGCCCGTCGTTGTAACATCGACATAGGGCGTTTGATTGGGCGCACTAAATGAAACTGTGCTCGCTTGGGCCGACCAAGAAACCGAATCCGTTCGGCTGAAGTCGTGGGTAACGCCGGCGTTCGCAGTATAGGTATCAGAAGAGCCATGAACAGTGGAAGTTCCGCTCTCCAACAATTGTGCAGCGGTTATGTCCGCGCGTTGCCACGAGGTCGCAAAATTATATTTGGTTAGCGGGTCGGCCGTATGGGTTACGCTAAAAGCGGCACCCAACGGTGCCCCTTTCTGCGGATTTGTGTCTGATGCTCCCGGCCCATAATAGTGATAATAGCTGTAATTCGTCTTTAGGTCGTAGACCGTCGTCGGCATGCGCGCAAGAAAATCAAGATTTAGCGCGCTCAACGATCTTATGGTGGGACCGGACGGCGCTTGCGTTAGAAAATAGTTGTCGCTGCCATCAATAGTCTGGCTGGCGTTTCCTGTAATGGTTACGTCAGCAGCCGACGCACCGGATGCGAGAACGCCGAGGCAAAAAATGGCCGCTACGACCGATCTTGTCACAATAGCACGGTCCTATTCGGAGCGGTTGCAGTTTTGCCACAAGATTCATTCAAGCAGGCCTCGTTCAGGAACAATAATTACATCGCCTGACCGAAGATTAATATTGTTGGTTATCTCGGCGCCAGTCTCGTAGGCACGGTAATCGAATAACAGAATCGAATCCGCTCCACTAACCTGTCGATGAATCTGAATCCGCTGCCTTGCAGCGAATGGCCCCAGACCGCCCGCGAGCGTGATGGCTTGTATTACACTGGTTTTGGTCTTGACCGCATACGGGCCAGGTCTTTGAACCTCACCGGTGACGTAAATTTTGGGAATCGTTTCATCTTCCGATTCCTTGTTGACCGCTGCCAAAGTCACCGTAATGTCGAGAGGGCCGGTGTAGTTTTTAGCAAGCCGGCTTCGCAACTCATCTTCGACGGCTTTTGGCGTCAAGCCGCCCGCCTTAATGTGGCCGGCCAAAGGAAATCCTATCGAGCCATCGGGGGCAACGACGACCGTTTGATCCAGCTTCGGATCCTGCCAAACCGAGATTCGCACAGTGTCGCCCGGACGGAGATTTTGCGCGACCGCAGCATTGGTCAAAAAACCGCAGATAAAGAACAAAGCCAGGAGCAAACGCATAGCCATCCCCCTCCCACTTCAGGAAATCAGACGCCAGAAGCCACTGATGTTAATAGATCGGCCTTTTCGCCTTCGTCAACTCATTTAGCCACTACTTTGACGCATGACCATTTATCGGAAAGATCCCGAAACTGCGTTTGTCCTCAATGACTTCATGCACCAATTCGCCCGTGATCATGTCCGATCCGGTCGAAAAACCATACACTAGTGCCATATCGCAAAGAACATTAATTACGCGCGGAACGCCCATACTGGCCTCTGCAACCATTGCGCAGGCTTCAGGCGTGAAAAGATTGACGCGGGATCCAACGGCACTCAGTCGGAACTCGATGTATTTACCGACCTCATTTTTGGCCAATCGCTTGAGATGGTAGTCGGACGATACCCGTTGAGCAAACTGCAATAATCCCGGTTTACTAAGTATATCCTTCAACTGCGGCTGGCCAATAAGGATCAACTGGAGGAATTGCTCCTTATCCACATTTATGTTGGACAGCATTCTGAGGCCTTCCAGCGCGTCGTCCCCTAAATTCTGCGCCTCGTCGACAATCAGTATTGTGCGGCGACCCATGGCGTGTTGAGCGCGCAGAAAGTCCTGAAAATTCCTGAGGATAGTGGGAGTAGGGCCTTCGAATGGCTGATCGAACGACACCATTATCCACTGCAGCAACTCTTCTCTTCCGGTCGGCGTGTTTGAGATCAGCCCAACATTGATTGCCGTCGAATTGATTCGTTTTAAAAGATGGCGGACGAGCGTCGTCTTTCCGGACCCTACTTCACCAGTGATTACGGTGAATCCGGCATTGTTCATCACCCCAAATTCGAGCATGGCAAATGCCATGCGGTGAATCCGGCCCCAATAAATTAGATCCGGATCCGGCAATATTGAAAAGGGCTTTTCCCGCAGCCCATAGTAACTTTCGTACATCAGTGGCTCCGCACAACGCTATATTACTGCGACAGATGAACCTTATTGGACGCGCGTGCTAAAAAAGACAAACACAAGAAACTTGTTATTTTCTAGGCAGTTATAGCTTATCACTCCCGCCGCTATCCCTGAAATTCCAATCCCGTAAAAGGTGCCCGCTTACAAACGCAAGGTTGTGCCGCGATTTCTACGAATACCGTACCGGCCTGCCACGAACCTCTAACTGCCGGCGCCATTAGTTCAAATACCAATAGCGCTAAGGTTTTGCCTCAATAGGTCTTGCCCTAATAGGTCTTGCCTCAATATAGCGCGCTCCACCAATGCTATATAAATGTTAGGTTACCGCGTGCCTCGCTCCGGGTGCCCTTTGGGGGCCGATAGATATGCATTTTTTGCATACCAAGCGCACGCGATAGCGGCCGGGTACGCGAGCGTGACAATTTGCCAATACGTGAATTGCCAGTGGGTGAACCAAACTGGCAAACGTCGATCACTGCTTTTGTCTTAAGATTAGTGCTGTTCCGCGATGCCGATCGGGACACGGCCTAGTTAACCTCGATCCGCATATCGCAAAAACAAGCCTTCTTTAGGCTCCTTTTTTTTGCTTTAATTGTAGTTGTTGGAATGAGTTCTCTATTTACCGACGCTCGCAGTGTTAGCGCGAGCCGTGGGCGACGGTCGGTTATGCGAATCGGCGAATGGCATCTCGTTCTGCGACCTACGCTCAATATGACTTTATGACTTTGGGTGACCATGCTCCAGCGACAGGCATTTCAAGAGAACCGTCCGGATGAAGATTCCGGTCAATCTTTATCGTTGGCGTATTTCTTTGAGATTCTAAAGCGAAGGACAGTTCTGATTGCCATATCCTTCCTCACCATATTCACAATCGGATGTCTGATCGCAGCTGTATGGCCGGCGAGATATCTTTCGGAAGGCAAGATACTTGTTTCGTCCCAAGAAATTCCTACGGACCTTGTTCGGCCCACAGTCGCGACCCTGGCGAACGAGCGCATGCAGATTATCCAGCAGCGCATCATGACCAGAAACAATCTTCTTGCGGTTGCAAAAAAGTTTCAGTTGACCTCAGGCTGGCAAGGGCTGGTGACAGGGTCGGATATTGTCGATTTCATTCGCGACAGAGCACAGTTTAAACCGTTGGAGCTCAATCTGCAGGGCGATCGAAAGGCGGCGATAGCTTTTACGATTGGATTTGAATACGAGCAGCCCCAGATAGCCCTAAAGGTGGCGAACGAATTAGTCACCATGGTTCTAAATGAGGACGTTCGCTCGCGAACCAATTATGCATCTGAGACGACCAAATTTCTCGACGACGAGGTCAAGAGGGCCGAGACCGCGATTAGTGAGGTCGACGCACAATTTTTGGAATTGAGAAATCGGAGGACAGGTGTCCCGGACCTCACTGCAACTTCTCAATCGGATGACGCCAGAGAGATCGCTAAGCTCAGGGCAGAGCTTCTGACTAAAAGTGCGACTTATTCGGAAAACCATCCCGATATATTGGCGCTTAAGCGAAAGATCGAAGCGTTCCAAAAGCCAACCCTTCTGGGGGAATTGACCGCTGACGCATCTCAAAAAGCTGAACCATCCCAGAAAGCTGATGCGTCACAGAAAACGGTCGCCCAGAAGACCGGAAAGGGAGACGCGCCCCAGAAAACGGCTGCGACCGGGAATATGGATGCGTCTAGTCTTGATGCGCTAGCGACCAAAAGACTGAACCTAATAACAGAATTGACTAGTGCTCGCCAGAAACTCACGGCGGCTCGGCTCGGCGAAAATCTGGAACGAGGCCAACATTCAGAACGATTGGAAGTTATCGAGCAGGCGACGCTTCCAAAAAAGCCGACTAGTCCCAATAGGCCGAAGATTGTCGGAATAGCTTTTGTCATCGCCATGATGGCAGCTGGCGGCCTTGTGTTTGCATCAGAAGCGTTAAATCCAGCCATACGTCATGCGTCTGACCTTTTCTCCGTAGTCGACAGTCATTTGATCGTATCAATCCCCTATATTTCTAAATTGGGAGAAGTGCGGCGCAGAAAAAGGACGATTATACTAACGATCGGAATTCTAACGGCGCTCATTGCGGCTGGATTAATAGCCAGCTTTTTCATCCTGCCGCCATTCGATATTTTATTCGCAAAAATTATGACGGCCTTGTTTCGATGAGCCGTTTGCATAGCAAAACCCGAACTTAGGTATTTGAAGCTGATGGAACACGTAAGAAAAGCAGTTGAGCGCGCCAAGGAGTCTAATAGCGCGGGTGAACGACCGCACGAGCAAAATGGCATCGCTGAGCAGCAGCCACAAATTCGATCGGCAGCGAACCCCGCGTCGACGGCTGAGCCTCGGGGGAGGGAAGTGGCACTTAACGCCACGCAACTGGAATCGAACAGAATAATTTCCTATGACGTGGCTGACCCCCGTTCGAAATCTTTCGATATGTTGCGAACACAAGTCTTGCAATCGATGGCAATGAAATCTTGGCAAATTCTCGGCGTCACTTCGGCAACTGCTGCCTGCGGAAAATCTACGATCGCTGCCAACCTAGCGCTCAGCATTGCTCGCCAGCCCGGAAGATTGGTAATGCTGATCGATATGGATCTTCAAAAACCACAGGTCGCCGAGTCTTTTGGGCTCAAGCGTGACCGGGGCATTTTGAGTGTACTTAAAGGACAAAGCAGGATTTCGGAGGCCGCGACTCAAGCTAGCATTAACAATCAAAAATTTTTGGTTCTTCCTTGTGAAGCTTCGACGGTAAATTCTTCTGAATGGATGTCGTCCCGATCCATGGCGGCGTTTTTTCAAGAGATTAAGCGGGATTACAGAGCTTGGACGGTAATACTCGATCTGCCCCCGATGCTAGTGGGCGACGACGTCATAACAATTCTTCCGCAGCTTGATTGTATTCTGTTCGTCGCAGCTGTCGGCACCTCGACGGTCGCGGAAATAAAAGAATGCACCAAGCACCTCGAGTCTTCGTCGATAGTGCGAGTCATCCTCAATAAGTCGGCGGATATAACATCGTCGTATTATTCGAGATACGGTAATTATGCGACGTCTGAAACGAAAACATCGCTATAAATAAAGTTAGTTTGGGGTCCAAAGTTACGTTCAGCGCTTCATCGGATAGAGATTTTGCGTCGCTTGTTTAATCAGCAAGGCACATATTCATTGACGCGCCGGGTTGTCTCACTTGATGCAAGCTGGATGGAGGCGAAGTAGATCGTGACACGATGTGCGCGATCGCAGCGCCCAAAAAAGATGCCGTTCAAGACATGTCGCTGATAGACGCTGGCCACGCCGTGCGGCTTCGCCGGCGAAGTGGTTAGCCCACCAATGCATGCCTGACTTGACGAAATGTCCGAGGATCGCCTCATTGATGTGAGGCGTCGCACCCTGCAGATTTAGGTTGATGATTGTTAGGATCAATCGGGGTGTCTTCGTCCGGACCGCGTGTTGATACGTTTTCTGAAAGTCTATTGGCTGACCGGCTGGGATTAGTGGGTACGATGCTGACATTTTTATTTGATCGATTTTGTTGTGCGAAAGTGGCTTTCGACCAGGTGACCTGAGCCCCGAGATTTCCTCCAAAAATGGGTAGAGTCCATCGCCTGGGAAGGGGATGGATATGAAGGCAAGTCGGTTCACGGAAGAACAGATCATTGGGGTTTTGCGGGAGCAGGAAGCCGGTGCCAAGACGGCGGACATCTGCCGCAAGCACGGGATCAGCAGCGCGACGCTCTACAAATGGAAGTCGAAGTACGGTGGCCTTGAGGTCTCGGATGCCCGGCGGCTGAAGGTACTGGAGGACGAGAACCGTAAGCTGAAGAAGCTGCTGGCCGAAGCGATGCTCGACAACGCCATGTTGAAGGACCTCAACGCAAAAAAATGGTGACGCCCGTCGTGAAGCGGCAAGCTGTGGTGCACCTCTGCCAAGCCTATGAGGTGAGCCAGCGCCGGGCGTGCCAGGTGATCAAGGCTGATCGAACGTCGATGCGATACCGCAGCGTGCGCCCTGATGATGCCGCTCTGCGCGCCCGACTGCGCGAGCTTGCCGCGGTCCGCCGCCGTTTTGGCTATCGGCGGCTCATGATCCTGCTGCGACGTGAGGGAACGCGGGTGAACCATAAAAAGCTCAGGCGATTGTATCGTGAGGAAAGGCTCCAGGTGCGCCGCCGCGGCGGACGCAAAAGAGCGCTGGGAACAAGGGCTCCCTTGGCATTGCCGCAAGGATCGAACCAGCGCTGGTCACTCGACTTTCTGAGCGACACGCTGACCGACAGCCGGCGTTTTCGCATTCTGGCCGTGGTGGACGACTTCACCCGCGAGTGCCTCACGCTGGTCGCTGATACCTCGCTGTCAGGCGAACGGGTCGGTCGCGAGCTCGATGCCGTCATAACCCGGCGCGGCAAACCGTTATCGATCGTCAGCGACAACGGCACGGAGCTGACCAGCATGGCGATCCTGGCGTGGTCGCAAGAGACCCAGATCGGATGGCATTACATCGCGCCAGGCAAACCGACGCAGAACGCCTTCATCGAAAGCTTCAATGGGCGGCTTCGCGATGAGCTGTTGAGCGAGACTTTGTTCACCTCGCTCGCTCATGCTCGCGAGGCGCTGGCGATCTGGAAAGACGACTACAACACCGTCCGGCCGCACAGCGCAATCGGCAACGTGCCGCCTGCC
>Ga0209483_1000147_pt1 | contig 67860 bp, 65 predicted proteins | sample NGEPerA_FD_184508 | JGI IMG/M metagenome (GOLD analysis project Ga0209483, IMG submission 184508) | Arctic peat soil microbial communities from the Barrow Environmental Observatory site, Barrow, Alaska, USA - NGEE PermafrostL2-A... | ecosystem: Environmental > Terrestrial > Soil > Wetlands >... | reverse complement strand
GCGTCCGCACGGACCAATTCTGCCCAATTAGCCGCGCCGAGCCGCACAATCCCGCCGGGATCTCCGCTCACGCCACCCACAAACATACCGAGCGCGTTTTTACACAGCCTGGGTCAATCGCTGCGTAGCTAATCAACGGCGTCGTTTCAGTACCCGTTATGGCAATGATGATGCTCATCACCTCCAACAAAAAGATTATGGGAAAATTCGTGCTAACGGGCGTGCTAAAATACGTGGGATGGTTGGCAACGGCAGTCATGACGATCGCTGCGTTGGGAATGGGAATAACCGCGCAGCTTTAAACACTCCCGGCTTTTAACTTTGCAGAGTTTTGTAATCTGAACCCCAAAACGCACTTACTGCCTCCTAGGTAGAACCGTGCCCCCAATTTGCAGGAACTTTTCATGGTTCCACGAAATGGGGTGCAGCGGCAACTTTGGAGCTATTCTCTATGAAAAAAGTTTTTCTCGGTAGCTTTCTTGGCGTGATGAGCGCCGCATTGCTTTGCTCGACAGCCCTGGTTTCGGCGCAAACAGTGCTGGAGATGCCGGCCGATCAGGAGCGCTCGGTATATACCAACATTTACGGGCAGCGCGTGGTGACGCAAACCACGCCACAATTCGATATCGCCGTCGGCGCCGTGCTTCCGGAGAGTGTCCAGACTTACGAAGTTCCCGCCACCGTCGGTTACGCGCCGGTCGAGCAGTATCGCTACGCAACGAGCGGCGATCGCGTCATTCTGGTCACACCGGATACGCGAACCGTGGTCAGGGTGCTCGCGCCGCCGAGCGAGCGGAGGCGGGAAAACGAAATGAAAAAGTCTCCCTAAATGCCACGGCGAGTCAGCGCCAAACGCCCATCTGGACGGCCGCGATCAGTCCGCGGACGTGCTTGATATAAGATAGTCTGCGCTACCGGATTTATCGCGGAAAACGCTCCGGTTCCAAAGAGATCGCGCCTAAATAACTTGTTGTTATCGGCGGCTTATTCACGCCGTTGATTTATTTGGCAACCAAACTCGCGTGGCCTTCTTTTGGAATATTGGCCCCTGCCCGCTTCCATGGGCGCATTTTTCCGATACACTCATTCAGCAATAAACTGAAAATCGACTACTTTTACGCGCAAACAATAGATAACTCCGTCTTCTCTGCCGCCGTAAACCCTCGACGAAATCTCTGATCCATCGTCACACTCCCTCTTTTTCCTCTAAGATAAAGTGTTGCGTCGACCCGTTGAGACCACCAACCTCGTAGGGCAGATCTGGCGCCCGGCGGCGGACATGGCTGAGGAGCGGGCCCTTCAAACGTTCGTATAAAGCAGCACCGGCGCGCTGGTCTCCGGCTAGAAATGAAGCAAAATCAGTATCTAGGGCGCCCGGTAAAAGCGGAGCTGCGTGTTTTTCTTTCGCAGGCACCTTACCGATTTTACTTCTGGTAGATAACTTTGCATTTTTCTCCGCCGGCCGAGACGCATTCTTGCATTGCACGACTATCGGCCTGCGCAATGGTAGAAAAATTAAAGCTATACCCACACGAATCAATCTGTCCGACGGCGAAGGACCCGTGCCCGCGCATTGTCCCCCATTTGGCCAAATCCGACTTACAATCCTCGGTTACGGCCCAATCACCCTCAAATATCTGCGTTACTTTGCACTCTGACCCGCCTTTCTCGCAATCCGTTACAGCGGCCTTGCGCGCTTCTTCTGCCGAATTGTATTCCACTGACCAACCGCATTTCCCGTTTCTTGCTACAGCGAATGCCCGAATTGGCTTATCTTTGCGCCACAGATTCAAATCTTCGTTGCAGCTACTTCTCATTTCCCAATTGCCTTGATCCGACTCGCGGAGCCGGCATTCGCTGCCCATTCGGTCACATGCGTCCATGGCCTCGGAGCGTGCGTCCTCGAACTTGTTCTTGTCGGTAACTGACGTGCAGTGGCCACTACGTGACACTACAAAGGCTTTCGCAGCGGGCGCTAGCCGCCACTTGGCTAATTCTGCGGTGCATGTGGAATTCAATGTCCAGTCGCCCTCATTGACCTCGACCACGCGGCAGTCAGGGCCGTTTTTATTGCAAGCCTCGAGCGCGGCAATGCGAGCGGCGTTCAACTTGGGGATTTCAGTGCTACTACCGCAATTGCCGTTGCTGGATACTGCAAAGGCGGAAATTGCTGAAGCAGTTCGCCACGTTTGCAGGAAGGTTTTGCATTTGGCAGTGAGTAGCGTTTCGAACGAACGTTGAGAGGCGAAGTCGGTGACCGAATTGTCGCTCCGACGTGAGGCCAGGTTATAAATAGCAATTGCCAGTACCAAGCCGGCCGCCACCGCAAGGCCGATCTTGATCATGCGGCTGCGATCCCGCCCCACAATCGTGCCGATATCGTTCGCCAGACCCGCCATTTCATGACGAAAATTATTAGTGCCGACGACCGCCGCTTGCCGCTTCACTAACGGCTTCAAATCGTCAGGAAGGTCCTCCGCCTTCGGTAGTTTGGCTCCGCCTACCAGTACCGGGATCACTCGGACTTCCTTGGTGAGGGCGGTCGCGACTTCCATACGTACCCAGTCCTCGGGGTCGTCCAGTCTCCGCTTGCCAGCGGAATCACGCGCCTTGACCCAATGGGGACCGATAATCGTCAGCATTACATTGCTCAGACCCAATCGGTCATTAAGCACTGAAACGAAATTTTCTCCGGCGCGGATTCGATCAACGTCAATAAACACGCTGTCGCCGCCAAATTGTCGCTCCAGGTACTGTGCAATGCTGAGAGCGTGCGGAGCGCTATCATCGCGCCTATAACTAATGAAAATCTTTCCGACCGTAATTGGATTACGAATTGCCCGGAAAAATGGAATTCTAGCTACAATTTCAAGAAAGTTCATCTGTCCTCGCAACTGAACGGTCAGTTCATCATGATAAATTCAATTTTCTTGGAAGTCTTGTCGAAAAATCTCAACCGGAAGCGTGCGCGGCCATCGGTAAGTTAGTGCCGACATTATCCCCCGCCGCTGTTTTCCTGTCTGTGACCGGAGCTGGACGCGGCCTTGGCCGCGATCATTCTCGCGTTGAGCACGTTAGTCATTGGAAGTTGCTTGCCGACTACTATAGCTTTGACTTGGAGACCGTTCTGGTGGGAACCGAATAAACAACAATTCATTTTACCTGCTGAGTTGTTGGTTCTGAGCGTTGCAAAACCTGGTTCATAGCTTGATGCCGGCCGCCTTGATAGCCGAATGCCATTGCGCAATATCGGCGGCAATGGTGTCGGTAAACTCCTTCGGCGTTGAACCGATTGGATCTACGCCATAGGTGTCGAACTTCTTGAGAATCTCCGGGTCGGCCACGGCTTTCTTCACCTCGCTCGCCGCCAGATCGATGATCGCCTGCGGGGTCTTCGCCGGGGCGATCAAGCCATTCCACGTTTCCGACCGGAAACCGGGATAGCCAGATTCCGCAATTGTCGGGACATCCGGCAGCTTTTTCACAAAATGGACTGAGTGGTGGGCCCGGGAGGACTCGAACCTCCAACCAGACCGTTATGAGCGGTCGGCTCTAACCAGTTGAGCTACGGGCCCCCTTGCACCTTCTATCAACGTGGCCGGGCGATGCGCAATGTCGCCCTCTCCTGCTCGACCGCAGTTTAAGCTAGGCTTGCCCATCCTCATGTCGCCGGAGACCAAGCCGCATGCATGTTTTCAGCCTCGAGCACGAGCAGCAGTGGAATCCCAAGCACCACGTCGAGAAAATCCTCGGCAAGGAAGCAGGTGGCGATTTCACCGTCGCCTGTTGGGAACCTGGGCAAGTCAGCCCCTACCACTGCCACCCGGATGCCACCGAAATCTATTTCTGTACCTCCGGTGGCGGCACGATGCGCACGCCGAAACAGACGATTGCCGTCGCGCCCGGCTCGTTCGTGGTGCATCCGCCTGGCGAAGTGCATGAATATGAGAACGGCGCGGGCCGCACCATGCTGTTCCGGGTGCGTTACGGTTTGGACATGCGCGCACATCATTGCGACTGGCGCGGCAACGCGGACTGGAAGCAATCGGGCGACGACGTAGAATATTATCGGCGTCACCCGATCGCCTAACTACATCTTCAGCAGCCGCCGGGCATTGCCGCTCAATATCTTGGCCTTGTCCTCGTCGGACAACGGAATGTCCTTCATCCATTCGGTGGCCGGCGGGTTCATCACGAACGGCCAATCGACCGCGAACAGAATGTGGTCGATGCCCATCTCCATCACGGTGCACAGCAGCGCCGGATTGGAGAAGAAGCCGCTGGTGGTGACGTAGAAGTTCTTGCAGAAGATGTCGCGGAAGCTCATCGGCTTCTGCCCCGGACGTTTGAGCGAGGTATCGATGCGCCAGACCAGAAACGGCAGCGTTTCGCCAAGATGGCCGAGGATGACTTTCAAGTTCGGATGCGCGTCGAACACGCCGGACAGCACCAGCCGGATCGCCTGCGTCGCGGTCTCCACGGTGTAGCCCCAGCCCGGACGCACCACCAGCGGGAAGTCCTTGGCGTAATCCTGCAAATAGACTTCCGTCACCTTCGGATGCGGCAGCGAGGGATGGAAGTAGATCGGCACATCGAGTTTTTCGGCGCGCTCGTAGATCGGCCAGTACTTCTTGAGATCGAGGAATTCGCCGTTGGTCATGCCGTGGAGCATGGCGCCCTTGAAGCCGTGCTTCGTTACACAGCGATCGAGTTCGTCGGCCGCCGCCTTCGGATCGGCGGTAGGCAGTGCGGCGAAGGCGGCGAAACGCTTGCTGTTGGCCTCGCAGAACTTGGCGAGTCGGTCGTTGACCCCGCGCGCGACATCGGCGGCGATGTCGGCCGGCAGCTTCTGGGTCGAGGGCGCGCCGTGCGACAGCACCTGGATGTCGATGCCGGCCTCGTCCATCTCCTTGATGCGCAGGTTACCCAGGTCATAGAGCCGTTCGTCGGTCTCGTTGCCGCGGCCGGCTTCCGGACCCGTGAAATGCTTGGAAAGCTCCGGGTCCCAATAATGTTCTTCGATGGCGATGACCGGAACATTCGGCTTTTTGAACATGACGCTTACCCCGCACTATTGAAGGTTATTTCCTAGCAACCGCAGAGTTCCCTGTCACGTGCCCTGCCCATCACGGATTCGTCCTGCGTGTAGCGCTCGCGACGATTGTATGACGGAGAATGCTTTGGCGTTTCGTCCGACTCAGTTATTCACGAGTCGATGCTGCCGATTCTCCGGATTCTTCCAGTAGGCGGCGTATTTCTCGCCATCATGCTTCTGGTCCTGGCGCTCAATCCGCCGGCCGGACCGCATGCCCAACTGACGCCCAACGGGGCGCCGGTGCGCGGCGCGATGATCGATCGCAACGAGCATCCGGAATGGCGGCAATTTCTCATCCTGGCCGCGATCCGGCGCGCCGAAGAATTGAGTCGCCTGCGCGACTTGGCCGACATCCCGGCCGGCACCGGGGCCGCGCCACCCGCGCCCAAAGTCGCCGGCCTGCCCGCCACGCGCGGCGACACCGACCCGGACGATGACGACCAGACCGGCTCGATCGTGCAGATCCCGGCCGCGACTCTTCCGATCGACATCGGCGAGACCTCGACGTTCGAATTGCCAGTGGTCACGCCGGAGGAGAGGCCGCCGGTGACGCCGCTGCGGGTCAAGTCGCGCAATGAAAGCAGGCTCCGCGCCATCCATCACGCGCGCCGCGTCAGAGCGCCGGTCAGCGTAACGCCGCCGCCGTTTAACTTTTTAGATTATTTGTTTGGCCTTCAACCGGCCAAACAGCCGTTGAAAGTCGGCGCCAACACGCCCCGCTAGGCGTTATAGCCCGCACTTCGTGCAGGCGCCGGTGACGTCTTCCGGCTCGCGCGATGCTGCGACGCCCTTGACGGTGGCGAGGTGCGTCGACGCAAAGGCGTTGAGCGGATCGACGTCGTTCTGCGCCACCCGGCTCTTGCCCTTGGCGGCATAGTAGTAGCCGGCTGCGTAATAATGCACGGCGAGATTGGGGTTGCCGCTCGCCGTATGATAGGCGCCGGCGAGATACTTCACCGCATAGGTCATGTTGGTGTCGGCATCGAGAAGGCCGGCAGCGCTGCCGGTGTAGCCCATAGAACGCGCGGTCGCGAGCTTGATCTGCATCAGGCCGTAATTGCCCTGCGAAACAACGCGGGGATTGCCACGGCTTTCGCGCTTGATGATCCGGCGCACCAGATCTTCCGGCACATTATTGGCGGCGGCGTGCTGGGCGATCAGCGCGTCGAGATTGCCGTTGGCGTCGAGCGACGCCACGCGCTGATGTCTGGCGGAGGCGGCCGATGCGGACACGGCCAGGGCGACACAAACGGTTGCGATGCAGATGTTGCGAATCATGTCGGCTCCGAATTTTGCGGGGGAGCGAAGCTTCTGGTTGGGAACTCCGGCAACTTTGTGACGCAACTGCGTTAACTGCCATGTGTTCCATCACGTTTTGATTCACGCTATTGCATAGCTGGTTAATTCAAGTTCCATCGTCCCCGCGCAATAAGGAAAACAAATGAGCAAAGACAATACGCTGGAGGGCCGCGTGCGCGCGGTCGAGGATACGCTGGCGATTTTTCACCTGATCGCAAGTCATCCGCCCGCCGCCGACACCGGGGGTGACAGCTACTACCGCGGCGCCTTCATGACCGACGGCGTGATCGATCTGGGCGGCGGCAAGGAGGCGCGCGGCAACGAGGCGATCGCGGGGGTGGTGAAGACGCCCGAGCACCAAGCCGCGATCGCCGGGGGACTGTGCCACTTTGCTGGATTGCCGCGCGTCGAGCTCGACGGCGATACCGCCACCGCGACGTCGTATTTGCAGATCATCACGCCGCACAAGGGGGCCCCACCGATGGAAGTGTCCGGCCACGGCTCATCGAGCGGCTTTCGCATCCATCGCGTCGGCGCCAACCGCTGGGAACTCAAACGCACCGGGAACGGCTGGAAGGTGACGCGGCGCACGCTGCGCCCGCTCGACGGCAGCGACGGCGCGCGCGAAATTTTGCGCCAGGCGGTGACGAAATAGTCTAGGATTGGCGGGACAAAAAACATCAGGGAGTGACCAATGCCGAAAGCCTATTGGGTTGTGACCTATCGGTCGGTGAAAAACGAGGACGCCTGGAAGGCCTACGCGAAGCTCGCGGCACCGGCGATTCAAAATTCCGGCGGGCGCTTCCTGATCCGCAATACGCCGGCGAAAACCTACGAGGCCGGCATGAACCAGCGCGTGGTGCTGGTCGAATTCGACAGTCTCGACCAGGCGCTCGCCTGTCACGACACGCCCGCATACAAAGAGGCGCTGAAAGCGCTCGGCACCGGCAATATCGAGCGCGACATGCGCGTGGTCGAAGGCGTCGCGTAACCCCGTACCGCTTTTCGCGGCACACGATGGTTAACCCCGCGCCCTTGCGCGCGTTTTGGCGCGGGTTGCCAAATTGGGAAAAGTTCCCTATATATACAGCGTTCCGATTTCGCCTGCCTTGCAGTTTCGCCCCGAGGGGCCTTCCCCAAGAACACGCCGAATCCGGATATGAGGCCCATGCGAATGGTTTGCATGGGGCATTGACGCCTTTGAGCGTTTTTAAAAGGAGGCCACTATGGCCACAGGTACCGTTAAGTTCTTCAACTCCCAAAAAGGTTTCGGCTTCATTGTGCAGGACGGCGGCGGGCCGGATGTGTTCGTTCACATTTCGGCTGTCGAGCGCGCCGGCATGAGCAATCTCAACGAAGGCCAGAAGCTTTCGTTCGACATCGAAGCCGACCGTAAGAACGGCAAGTCGGCCGCTGCAAACCTGCAGGCTGTCTAACACCTTGTTCAATATGAAACGCCGGCGTAAAACGCCGGCGTTTTTTCGTTTGTGACGCATGATTCTGCGCGCCGCACACCGTCTTTCCGCCAAGATCGTGCGCGAAGTATCCAGCGAAATCAGGCGCGATGGATAAGGACGACGCTCATGGCCAAGAAACCGGGAACCAACCCCAAAGGCGAATTCGTGTTCTTCGACGTCGTCTATGAGGACGGCTCGCAGCGCTCCAACCGGCGCGTGCCGGCCGAGCTCTTGGGCGGCCTCGAGAAGGACGAACCCGCGCTCGGCTTCATCATCGAGCAGGACCGCGAGATCGCCGAGAAATCCGGCCGCGCGCCGCTCAAGATCAAGACCATCGCCCGTGTCGGGGCGAAGCCCGAGAAGATGATGAAGGTGAATTGACGCCGCGGCGTCAACCTCACCGCCCCCCGATCCGCTCCGCCATCAGCACGATGGTCCGGCGATAGACCTCGGAGTGATTCCACTCGCGCATCGCCACTTCGAAATTCTGCGAGCCTTGCGTAAACGGCGCGCCGGCCTGCCAGCCGTTGGTTTTCAGCAGATTGGCGGTCGAGGCCAGCACGTCCGGCACCGAATGCCGCAGGTCGACGTGGCCGTTGCCGTCGTAGTCGACGCCGTACTTGATGTAGGACGAGGGCAAAAACTGCGTCTGGCCGATCTCGCCGGCAAAGGCGCCGACCAGGTCGCGCAACGGCAGATCGCCGCGCTGCACGATCTTGAGGGCCGCGATCAGCTCACCCTGGAACAGCTCGGTGCGGCGGCAATCATGCGCCAGCGTGGCGAGCGTGCGGATCACCTGCAGCTTGCCCATGTCGCCGCCGCCATTGTCGGTCTCCAGCGTCCAGATCGCCATGATGACGGTGGCGGGCACGCCAAATTGCCGCTCGATGCGCGACAGCAGCTGGGCGTGTTTGGCCATCAGCCCCTGGGCGCGCTTGATGCGCGCCGGGACGACGCGGGTGGCGGAATATTCCTCGAAACTCTTGGCGTGGAACATGCCCTTCTGGCGGCGGTCGAAGGCCAGCACGTTGGGGTCGGGCGTGATGCCGGCCAAGGCCTGGCCGATGACCTCGCGCGACACGCCGGCGGCCTGCGCCTCGCGGCCCATTGCGGCGATGAAAGCGTTGAAGTCGCCACCGCATTGGGCGGCGAAAGAGGGGGTGGCGAGGAGGAAGACGGCGGCGAGGACGAAGAGGATGCGTTTCATGACGCGCACATCACCACGACCGCTCATTCCCGCGCAAGCGGGAATCTAAGAAGCCGTCATTCCGGGACGCGCCGAAGGCGCGGACCCGGAATCCAAGGACGACACGGTATGCAGCTCTGGATTCCGGGTTCGCCGTTGCGCGGCGCCCCGAATGACGGAATTAGTTGTCCAGGAAGCTGCGCAATTTGCGGCTGCGCGACGGGTGCTTCAGCTTGCGCAGCGCCTTGGCCTCGATCTGGCGGATGCGCTCGCGGGTGACCGAGAACTGCTGGCCGACTTCCTCGAGCGTGTGATCGGTGTTCATGCCGATGCCGAAGCGCATGCGCAGCACGCGTTCCTCGCGCGGCGTCAGCGAAGCCAAAACGCGCGTGGTGGTCTCGCGCAAATTGGACTGGATCGCGGCATCGATCGGCAGGATGGCGTTCTTGTCCTCGATGAAATCGCCGAGGTGCGAATCCTCCTCGTCGCCGATGGGTGTTTCGAGGGAGAGAGGTTCTTTGGCGATCTTGAGAACTTTGCGCACCTTCTCCAGCGGCATGCCGAGTTTTTCGGCCAGCTCCTCCGGGGTCGGCTCGCGGCCGATCTCATTCAACATCTGGCGCGAGGTGCGCACGATCTTGTTGATGGTCTCGATCATGTGCACCGGGATGCGGATGGTGCGCGCCTGGTCGGCGATCGAGCGGGTGATCGCCTGGCGGATCCACCAGGTCGCATAGGTCGAGAACTTGTAGCCGCGGCGGTATTCGAATTTGTCGACCGCCTTCATCAGGCCGATATTGCCTTCCTGGATCAGGTCGAGGAATTGCAGGCCGCGGTTGGTGTATTTCTTGGCGATCGAGATGACGAGGCGCAAGTTGGCCTCGACCATTTCCTTCTTGGCCTGGCGCGCCTCGCGCTCGCCCTTCTGCACCATGTGCACGATCTTGCGGAATTCCGAGATCTCAACGCCCGTTTGCCCGGCGAGCTCGTGCACCATCGAGCGGATTTCCTTGATCCGGTCTTTTTCCTTGGCGACGAAATTCTTCCAGCCCTTGGCGGACAGTTTCGAGATGCGATTGAGCCAGCGCGAGTCGAGCTCGTTGCCCATGTAGTTCTTGAGGAAGTCCTCGCGCGACACGCCGTAGCTTTCGCCGAGCCGCATCAGGCGGCCTTCGTTCGAAACGAGGCGCTTGTTGATGTCGTAGAGCTGCTCGACGAGGCTATCGATGCGCGCCTGGTTGAGGCGGAGCGACTTCACCTCGGAGATGATCTCTTCCTTGAGCTTCTTGTATTTGCGTTCCTGCGCCGGCGACAGCGAGGTGTTCTTCAGGCGGAATTCGATGTCCTGCTCCTGCAGGCGGCGCAGCCGCTTGAAGGCGTCGGCGATGGTGTCGAAGGTCTCGACCACCTTGGGCTTGAGTTCGGCCTCGATCGCCGCCATGGAGAGCGAATTTTCCATGTCGTCTTCGTCATAGTCGTCGGCGGCCGCGGTCTCGGCCGGGTCCTTCGGCTCTTCGCCGTCGGCGGCCTGGCCCGGCGCCTTGAACGGCGTGGCGGAAGGCGGCGCAGCAGGCGGCGCCACCGGCTGGACGACCTGCAAATGCGGCGCGCCCGGAACCGGCGTGGCGCCGGGAACGGCGGCTTGCGGCACCGGCTTGCCATCGGGACCGATGATCACCGGCACCTGCATCTTCTGGGCGTCGGGGCCGGCGTAGGTCGCTTCCAGGTCGATGATGTCGCGCAGGAAGACTTTTCCCTCGCTCAATTCGTCGCGCCAGATGATGACGGCCTGGAACGTCAAGGGGCTTTCGCACAGCCCCGCGATCATCGCCTCGCGGCCGGCCTCGATGCGCTTGGCAATGGCGATTTCGCCTTCGCGGGAGAGCAACTCGACCGAGCCCATTTCGCGCAAATACATGCGCACGGGATCGTCGGTGCGCTCGGACGGCTCTTTCTTTTCGGCGACGGCCAGCGACTTCGGCTTGGCCTCGACCACTTCGCGGCCGGTCTCGTCGTCCTCCTCGTCATCGTGCTCGTCGGCGGCCTTTTCGGTCTCGCCGTCTTCGCCTTCGGCGTCCTCGGTCTCGACCACGTTGATGCCCATCTCGCTGAGCATCGACATGATGTCTTCGATCTGTTCCGGCGAGGTCGATTCCGACGGCAGCACGGCGTTGAGCGCGTCGAAGGTGACGAAGCCGCGCTTCTTGGCAGCCTTGATCATCTTCTTGACGCCGGCGTCGTTGAGATCGAGCAGCGGCAGCGGGGATTCGGGGGCGCCTTCGGCTTCCTTGTCCGGGGCCTCTTCCTTGACCTGCGCCTTAGCCTTACTCGCCATATTTTTCTCCTGGACCTTCTTGGCCGTGCTGTTTACGAGGCGGGGCAATACAGCCCTCCTATATATAGGCCATGGCCAAAAAGGGCCGCGCCGGGCAAGGCGCCGCCCACGAATCAGGTCGCCAGTGTCGTCGGAACCCGTTTAGCTCCGATTAACCCTGTTAAACCTGCGGGAATCGACCCTTATTCCCCGCCGGTCCGGCATTTCCGGGACCCCGAGGGTCCCTGCGCGGTCATGCTCATAAGCTACGGGCGCCCCGCCCGGAAGAGGCGCCAAACCCTTCGATCAGGGCCTCGGTTCCGTCCATGTTGGACAGGCGGGCCTTGACGTCGCGGAGCCGCAAATAGTTGCCCTCGCTGGAGTCCTGACCGAGCGCCTGTTCGGCGTCCTTGAGCTCCTTAGTTAGTGAATGCCACTGCCGATGCAAGGCAACCAGCTGTTGCCAGGTCACCAAAACATCCTCGGGCGCGGCATCCGGCCGGGCGCCCCAGACCGACTGGGTGGTGATGGCGCCGGCGATGCGCGCCGTGGTGTCGCCGAGGTTGCGGCGCTCGAGTTCCGCCTTGATGGCCGCGGCGTCGGGCGCGGCCGAATGGGCGGCGATATCGATCAGCGCGCCCTTGAGCCGCTCGGCGTCGGCATGGGTGAACTCAAGCGAGGCCAGTTCCTCCAGATGATCGTGCAATAGCCAGGGGTAGTTGAGCGCGGCTTGCAGGATCAGCGCCTCGCGCTTGGACACCGCGGTGCGGTGGCCGCGATGCACCGGACTTGAGGCAAGCTGCTGGCTGACCACCACATAGGGCGTGTTTCTGCCGCCGGTGGCCGGACGCTGCGGCGCGCCGTTGCGCGGCTGCCATTCGCCTCGCGGGCGATCGCGCCAGTTCTGCTGTCCCTGCCCGCGCTGGAAATTGCCGCGCGGGCTTTGCGCCGGCGCAAAGAACTGCGACAGCCGCGCGTTGAAGTCCTGCCGGTAATATTTGCGCACGGAAACGTCGGCGATGCCGGCGGTGACTTCGTTGATGCGCGCTTCCAGCGCGGCGCGGCGCTCCGGCGAATCGAACGAATGCCCTTCGGTCTCGCGCGCCCACAACATCGCGGCGAGCGGCCGCGCGGCGGCGATCACCTCCGCCACCGCCTCGCGGCCGGCGGAGCGCGCCAGATCGTCGGGGTCCTGACCTTCCGGCAGCAAAGCAAATTTCAGGCTCTTGCCGGGCTTGAGCCGCGGCATCGCCAATTCGACCGCGCGATAGGCGGCGCGCAGGCCGGCCTTGTCGCCGTCGAAACACAGCACCGGCTCGTCCGCCATCTTCCACAGCAGCGCGAGCTGGTCTTCGGTCAGCGCCGTGCCAAGCGGCGCGACGGTTGCCGGGAAGCCCGCCCCCACCATCGCGATGACGTCGACATAGCCTTCGACCGCGACGATTTTCGCGCCGTCATGCGCGGCCTGGCGAGCGCTGGCGATGTTGTAGAGCGTGGCGCCTTTGTGAAAGAGCGGCGTCTCCGGCGAATTGAGATACTTCGCCTGCACATCCTTCTCGAGCGCGCGTCCTCCAAAGGCAATCGTGTGCCCGCGCAGGTCGCCGATCGGAAACATCACGCGGTCGCGGAAGCGGTCATAGGGAACCGGGATGTCGTCGCCGGCAATCAACAGCCCGGCTTCCACCATGTCCTCGACCGGAATGCCATGGCTGCCCAGATGCTCCTTGAGCGCGAAACGCTCATTGGTGGCGTAGCCGAGACGGAATTTCAGTTGCGTCGCGGGATCGAGCCCGCGGTCGGCGAGATAGCCGCGCGCCTTGGCGCCGGCGCGCGATGCAAGCGTCGCCTCGAAGAATTTCGCTGCCAGTTCCATGACGTCGTGCAGCGTCTTGCGCCGGGCGTCGCGCTGCTCGTCCTCGTGCGACACTTTCGGCAACGCCACGCCGGCCATTTGCGCCAGCCGCTCGACGGCTTCCGGAAACGCCACGCCTTCGGTCTCCATGACAAAGCCGAAAATGTCGCCGTGCTTGCCGGAGGAGAAGTCGTGGAAGAAGCCTTTTTGATCGTTGACAGTAAATGAGGGCGATTTTTCCTTGTTGAACGGCGACAGGCCGACGAACTCGCGGCCCTGCTTGCGCAGCTTCACGCGGCGGCCAACCACCTCCGAGACAGGGAGGCGGGCACGCAGCTCGTCAAGGAACTGGGGCGTGAAACGCATGGATTTGGTTTGGCCGAATCGGTTGGCCAATCATAGGCCGACGAATGGGGCGGATGCAGGAACCTGCGCCAGCCCCGCCGATTCCGGGCGTTTTCCTAGTTATTCACAGGCGGCAAGGCAATCCCGGCCAAGGGGCCGATTCCCGCGGCCGGTTCCTGTTATTCAGGGCATGTCGCTCGACCGGGTCCAAACCGCCATGCTGTTTCTTACCGCCATGCCGCTCTGGCTATCAGGCTTTCTCCTGATCGTGCCGACGACTGCGCTCGCCATGACCGGACCCTATGTGGTCCGCCGCTACGTCAAATTGAACCGCTTGCGCACCAACAACGAAATCGCCGGCTTCAAGTTCGCCACCGTCGGCGTGCTCTACGCCGTGTTGCTGGCCTTCGCGGTCATCGTGGTGTGGGAGAAGTTCAACGAGGCCGACAACATCGTCGCCAAGGAAGCGGGCGCGGGCGCGACCATTTATCGCCTGTCGAAGGGGATCAACGCCGAGCAAGGCACCGCCATCAGCAAGGCGCTGACCGATTATCTGAACGCCGCGATCACCAAGGACTGGCCGGCGATGCAACGTGGCAAGGCCAGCCCCGCCGCCACCGAGTCGCTCAACAATGTCTATTCGGTGGTTCTCAAATATCGTCCGGCCGACAATTCGGGGGCAATTGTCCTGGCCGAATTGCTCCGCCAGGTCGACGCCATCGGCGAGGCGCGCCGCGCCCGTCTGGTCACGGCCAACGGCATCGTGCCCGACATCGTCTGGCTGGTGCTGTTCGGCGGCGCCGCGATCACGATCGGCTTCACATTCTTTTTCGGCGCAGAAAATCTGCGCGCCCAGTCGGCCATGACCGGCGCACTGTCGGTCCTGATGTTTGCCGGACTGCTGACGGTCGTCGCCATCGACCATCCCTTCGCGGGCACGGTAAGGGTTACGCCGGAGGCGCTTTCCCTCGTGCTGCAGGATTTCGCCGGCGGAGCCCGGCCTTAGCCGGCGCGGCGTCTACTGCGGCGGCAGGCCCGACTCCTTGACCACCTGCTCGGCGCCGACTCGGCCTTCCTTGATGGTCTTGGCAAAATCCTCCGGCGTGCCGGTCGCCGGCACCAGGCCGCGGCTGATGATGTTCTTCTCACGAAACGCGGGATCGGCGATCACCTTGACGATCTCGCCGTTGAGTCTGTCGATGATCGCCTTCGGCGTGCCGGGCGGCGCGAACAGCCCGTACCAGGTTTCCGACGCCGCGCCCTTGTAGCCGAGGTCGGCCCAGGTCGGCACGTCCGGCAGCAGCGGCGTGCGGATGTTGTTGACCAGCGCCAGCGCGGTCATCTTGCCGGCCTTGATCTGCCCCATGACATTGCCTATCCCGATCATCGCGATCGGCGTCGAGCCGCCCAGCACCGCGGTGACCGCCTCGCCGCCGCCGCGGAACGGCACGCGCACCCAGTCGGCGCCTTTGTCGCGCTTGAGGTTGTCCATATAGACCACGCAAGGGATCGACGCGGTGAGATAGTTCAGCGTACCCGGCTTGGCTTTCGACAGCGCGACCAGATCGTCCATCGACTTGACGTGAAGGTCGGCGTTCACCACCACCGCCTGGATCAGGTGAAACAGATTGACGATCGGCGTGAGCTTCTCGGGCTCGAACGGAATCTGTTTGAACAGGAACTGGTTGTAGACGATCGTGTCGGCATTGATGATGCAGATGGTGTAGCCGTCCGGCGGAGCATCCTGGCATTGGCGCGCGGCGATATTGCCGGCGCCGCCGGGCTTGTTCTCGATGATCAGCGGCTGGCTTAGACGGCTTTGCAGCGCGTCGTTTAAGACGCGCATGAAGACGTCGCTGATGCCGCCGGCGCTCGAGGTCGTGAATACGCGGATCGGCCGGTTGGGATAATCGTCGGCCGAAGCTTGCGTTGCGAACAGGCCCGCGACCATTGCCGCCGCCACGATGAATTTTTTCATGGATCCTCCCCTACGCTTTTTTTGGTTTCGTTATTGCAGCTTGGCCTTCACCATCCCGCTCGCCTTGGCCATGTCCATCTGCCCGGCATATTTGCCTTTCAATGCGCCGATGACTTTGCCCATGTCCTTCATGCCGGCGGCGCCGATGTCCTTGATTGCCGCCTCGACCGCGGCGGTCATCTCGGCCTCCGACATCTGCTTCGGCAGATAGCCGGAGATGATGGCGATCTCCTCCTGCTCCTGCTTCACCAGATCGGCGCGGTTGCCCTTCTGGTAGAGCTCGACCGATTCCTGGCGCTGCTTGATCATCTTCTGCAGCAAGGGGAGCACCTCGGCGTCGCCAAGCGGCGGCTTGCCGGCGCCACGGGCCTCGATGTCGGCGTTCTTAAGCGTGGAATTGACCATGCGCAAAGTGGAAACCGCCCGCTCGTTCCTGGCCTTTTGCGCCTCGGTCAAAGCTCTATTGATGTCGTCGCGCAGCACGATTTTCTCCCGGAAATGCCCACAGTGGTTCTTGCCTTCCCATACATAATACGCAACTAAGTGGCTATGACCCAGACGAAAGCCGCCCCCACCGGCGCTTGGGCCGAGCCCAAGCCAACGGCACTTTTGGTGCTGGCCGACGGGACCGTGCTGGAGGGCTTTGGCCTCGGCGCCACCGGGACCGCGGCCGGCGAGGTCTGCTTCAATACCGCGATGACGGGCTATGAGGAGATCCTCACCGACCCGTCTTACGCCGGCCAGATCATCACCTTCACGTTCCCGCACATCGGCAATGTCGGCACCAACGAAGACGACATCGAGAGCGTGAACATGGCGGCGCGGCCCGGGGCCTGCGGCGTCATCCTGCATTCCGCCATCACCCCGCAATCGAATTACCGCGCCACCCGCAATCTCGACGACTGGCTCAAAGCCCGTGGCATTATCGGCCTTTGCGGCATCGACACCCGCGCGCTGACCGTGCTGATCCGCGAAAAGGGCATGCCGAACGCCGTGATCGCGCACGCGCCCGACGGAAAGTTCGATCTGGCCGCGCTGAAGAAGCAAGCCAAGGACTGGCCCGGTCTCGTCGGCATGGACCTGGTACCGATGGTGACCAGCGCGCAACGATTTTCCTGGGACGAAACGCCGTGGGTGTGGGGCCAGGGTTACGGCCACCAAACCAAACCGGATTTTCACGTGGTCGCGATCGACTACGGCATCAAGCGCAATATTCTGCGGCTGCTGGCGGGCTCGGGCTGCAAAGTGACGGTGGTGCCGGCCAAGACTTCGGCCGACGACATCATGGCGCTCAAGCCCGACGGCGTATTTTTGTCGAACGGACCCGGCGATCCGGCGGCAACCGGCCAATACGCCGTACCGGTGATCAAGAAACTGATCGACAGCGGCACGCCGACGTTCGGGATTTGCCTCGGCCATCAGATGTTGGGCATCGCGGTCGGCGGCAAGACCATGAAGATGCATCAGGGCCATCATGGCGCCAATCATCCGGTCAAGGACCTGACCACCGGCAAGGTCGAGATCACCTCGATGAACCACGGCTTCGCGGTCGACAAGGACTCGCTGCCGAAGAATGTCGCGCAGACGCATGTGTCGCTGTTCGACGGCTCCAACTGCGGCATCGCGCTCAACGACAGGCCGGTGTTCTCGGTGCAGTACCACCCGGAAGCCTCGCCGGGCCCGCGCGACTCGCATTATCTCTTCATGCGCTTCGTCGACATGATGCGGCAGGCCAAAGACGCCAAGACCCGCAAGATCGCGTAAAGCGATGTCCGACTGGATCAGCTTCTACGATTTCAAGCATTCGGTGATCTACGTGAATGCGCGTCACCGCGACGTGCATTACCGCAAGATCGCCGAGGATATCCGCGATTACGTCACGTCGCCCGCCGCTCATGTTCTCGACTATGGCTGCGGCGAGGCGACCTCGGCCGAGCTGGTGGCAGCGGCGTGCGCGCAGCTCGTGCTGGTCGAGGCGGCGCCCAATGTGCGCGCCGCGCTCGGCGCGCGTTACGCGAAAAATCCGAAAATTTCCGTGATGACGCCCGATGAAGCTGCGGCGCAGCCGGCGGGCTCGCTCGATCTGATCGTGATGCATTCGGTGGCGCAGTATCTCACCGGCGCCGAGTTCGACCGCCTGACGGCGATCTTCCGCAAGCTGCTCAAGCGCGATGGTCTGTTGATCGTCGGCGATGTGGTGCCGCGGCATCTCGCCGCGCCGGCCGCCGCGCTGACGCTGCTGCGGGTCGGCGCCGCCAACGGCTTCTTCTGGGTCGCGGTCGGTGGACTGATGCGGATTTTCGTGTCGGACTATCTGCGGCTGCGCAAGACGGTCGGGCTTTCGCATTACGAGGCGCCCGCGATGCTGGCCAAGCTCAAGGCCGCGGGCTTTGCGGCGCAACGCGCGCCGCGCAATATCGGCCACAATCAGTGGCGCATGACGTTTCTGGCGCGGCCGGCGTAGCGTTTAGCCGTCCACCGCTAATCCCGCCCGCGCCCTTCCCTGCCCGCCGATTCGGGTCTATATGAGCCCCGCGCGCGAGGCTTGGCCTCAGCGCGGCCCGGGGAGCGCGCGATGGCGCGCCCTTTTTTTGTGTCCCGTGATCCGAGAGCCGATGCCCAAACGCACCGACATCAAATCGATCATGATCATCGGCGCCGGCCCGATCGTCATCGGCCAGGCCTGCGAATTCGACTATTCCGGCACGCAGGCCTGCAAGGCGCTCAAGGAGGAAGGCTACCGGGTCATCCTGGTGAATTCCAATCCGGCGACGATCATGACCGATCCGGATCTCGCCGACGCCACCTATATCGAGCCGATCACGCCGGAAATCGTCGCCAAGATTATCGAGCGTGAGCGCCCGGACGCGCTGCTCCCCACCATGGGCGGGCAGACCGCGCTCAATTGCGCGCTCAGTCTGCGCAAGATGGGCGTGCTGGAGAAATTCAACGTCAAGATGATCGGCGCCACCGCCGACGCCATCGACATGGCGGAGGACCGCGAGCTGTTTCGCGAGGCGATGACCCGCATCGGCCTGCCGACGCCGCGCTCGCATCAGGTCAAGACGCTGGCGCAGGCGCTCACCGCGCTCGACGACATCGGGCTGCCCGCGATCATCCGGCCGTCATTCACGCTCGGCGGCACCGGCGGCGGCATCGCTTATAACAAGGCCGAATTCATCGACATCGTCGAAGGCGGCATCGACGCCTCCCCCACCAGCGAAGTGCTGATCGAAGAGTCAGTGCTGGGCTGGAAGGAATTCGAGATGGAGGTGGTGCGCGACAAGAAAGACAATTGCATCATCATCTGCTCGATCGAAAACGTCGATCCGATGGGCGTGCATACCGGCGATTCGATCACAATCGCGCCGGCGCTCACGCTCACCGACAAGGAATACCAGATCATGCGCGACGCATCGATCGCGGTGTTGCGCGAGATCGGCGTCGAGACCGGCGGCTCCAACGTGCAATTCGCGGTCAATCCGGCCGACGGGCGGCTGGTGGTCATTGAGATGAACCCACGGGTGTCGCGCTCCTCGGCCCTGGCCTCGAAGGCAACTGGATTTCCTATCGCCAAGGTCGCGGCCAAGCTGGCGGTCGGCTACACGCTTGATGAGATCGCCAACGACATCACCGGCGGCGCAACGCCGGCCTCGTTCGAGCCGACTATCGACTACGTCGTCACCAAGATTCCGCGCTTTGCCTTCGAGAAATTTCCCGGCGCCTCGAACACGCTGACCACCTCGATGAAGTCGGTCGGCGAAGCCATGGCGATCGGCCGCACCTTCCAGGAAAGCCTGCAAAAGGCCTTGCGCTCGCTCGAGACCGGGCTCACCGGCCTCGATGAGATCACCATCGAAGGTTTTGACGCCGCCAAGGGTATCGACGACGCCGACAACAAGGCCGCGATCCGCGCCGCGCTCGGCACGCCGACGCCGGACCGCCTGCTCAAGATCGCGCAGGCCATGCGGCTCGGGGCCAATGACGAGCTGGTTCACAATGCCTGCCGGATGGATCCGTGGTTCCTGACCGAAATCCGCGCGCTGGTGGATACCGAAGCCGAAATTAGGGCCAAGGGCTTGCCTACGACCGCAGGCGCGTTCCGCCGGCTGAAGGCGCGAGGGTTTTCGGACAAGCGGCTCGGCAAGCTCACCGGCAGCGATGCCGAGACGGTGATGGAAAAACGCCGCGCGCTCGGCGTGCGGCCGGTGTTCAAGCGCATCGATACCTGCGCCGCCGAATTCGCCTCGCCAACGGCCTATATGTATTCGACCTACGAGACGCCGTTTAACGGCAAGGTGGCCGACGAGGCGCGGCCGTCCGACAAGAAGAAAGTCATCATTCTCGGCGGCGGACCGAACCGCATCGGCCAGGGCATTGAGTTCGACTATTGCTGCTGCCACGCCTGCTTCGCGCTCAAGGAAGCCGGCTACGAAACCATCATGGTCAACTGCAATCCGGAAACGGTGTCGACCGACTACGATACGTCCGACCGGCTGTATTTCGAGCCGCTGACGCCGGAAGACGTGCTGGAGGTCATCGAGACCGAGCGCGCCAACGGCACGCTGCATGGCGTCATCGTGCAGTTCGGCGGTCAGACCCCGCTCAAGTTGGCGGAGCATTTGGAGAAGGCCAAGGTACCGATCCTCGGCACCTCGCCGGACATGATCGATCTGGCGGAAGACCGCGAACGCTTCAAGAAATTGCTCGACAAGCTCAAAATTCGCCAGCCGCAGAACGGCATCGCCACCTCGCCGGGCGCGGCGCGCGCCATCGCCGAGGAGATCGGCTACCCGGTGGTGATCCGGCCGTCATATGTGCTGGGCGGCCGCGCCATGGAAATCGTGCGCGATGGCGCGCAGCTCGACCGCTACGTGGCGCGGCTCGCCGGCGATCTCGACCGGCCGACCGAACTGGTGGTCTCCAAGAAGAGCCCGCTGCTGATCGACCGCTATTTGTCGGACGCCACCGAGGTCGACGTCGATTGCCTGTGCGACGGCAAGGACACCTTCATCGCCGGCATCATGGAACATATCGAGGAAGCCGGCATCCATTCCGGCGATTCAGCCTGCGCGCTGCCGCCGCATTCGCTCAGCGAGGAAACGCTGGCCGAGCTCAACCGGCAGACCCGCGCGCTGGCGCTAGCGCTCAATGTCGGCGGGCTGATGAACGTGCAATACGCCATCAAGGACGGCGACATCTATGTGCTGGAGGTCAATCCGCGCGCCTCGCGCACGGTGCCGTTCGTGGCCAAGGTGATCGGCGTGCCGGTCGCCAAGATCGCCGCGCGCATCATGGCCGGCGAAAGCCTCGCCAGCTTCAAGCTGGTGCCGAGCCATTACAAGCACCGCGCCGTCAAGGAAGCGGTATTCCCGTTCGCGCGCTTCCCCGGCGTCGATACCGTGCTCGGGCCGGAGATGAAATCGACCGGCGAGGTGATGGGGATCGACGCCTCGTTCGAGATCGCCTTCGCCAAAAGCCAGATCGGCGGCGGCACCAATTTGCCGCGCAACGGCACGGTGTTCGTCTCGGTTAAGGATTCCGACAAACCGCGCATTCTTGACGCTGTGCGGCTGTTGGCTTCGCTCGGTTTCAAGACCATCGCCACCTCGGGAACCCAGCGTTACCTGGCCGAGCATGGGGTGGAAACGGCCCGCATCTTCAAGGTGCTGGAAGGCCGGCCTAATGTCGTGGATGTCATCAAAAACGGCGGTGTTCAGCTGGTTTTCAACACCACCGAGGGGGCTGCCGCGCTGCAAGATAGCCGTTCCCTGCGGCACGCGGCCCTCTTGCATAAAGTGCCGTACTACACCACTCTTTCGGGTGCCGTTGCGGCGGCGCAGGGCATAAAAGCCTATCTCGGGGGCGACCTCGAGGTGCGTACGCTTCAGAGCTACTTCAGCGATCGGGCCTAAGGGGCCTCGCTTTTCAAGGTGCATGACTCCGGTGTCGCGGGAAGCCCGTGACCGGAGTCGTATTACGAGTGGATTGGACGAAGACGATGGATAAAATTCCAATGACGGCGGCCGGCTATTCGACGCTCGAGGCAGAGCTCAAGCACTGCCAGTCGGTCGAGCGGCCGCGCATCATCCAGCAGATCACCGAAGCGCGCACGCACGGCGACCTGTCGGAGAACGCCGAATATCACGCCGCCAAGGAGCAGCAGTCGCTCAACGAGGGCCGCATCGCGGAGCTCGAGGACAAGCTGGCGCGCGCCGACGTGATCGACGTATCGAAGCTCTCGGGCGACGCCATTACCTTCGGCGCCACCGTGACGCTGGTCGACGAGGACACCGACGAGAAGAAGGTGTGGCAGATCGTCGGCGAGCCGGAGGCCAACGCCAAAGCCGGCAGGATTTCCATTACCTCGCCTCTTGCGCGCGCACTGATCGGCAAGACCAAGGGCGCGCAAGTCGAGGTCGTCACCCCCGGCGGCGCCAAGGGCTACGAAGTCAAGAAGGTGGAGTGGAAGTAGCCTATCTGGTCATTCCGGGGCGCGCCCACCGCATCAAAGCATCACGCCTGCCATGGCCGGGACAAGCCCGGCCATGACAAAATTCTACTCCATCGGCACCATCGCCGCGTCTTTCGAATTGCGCAGCGTGAGCGAAGTCTTGACGTTGCGCACATGCGGCGCGGCGGTCAGCTTCTCGACGAAGGCCTGGAAGGTTTTCAGGTCGGGCGCGACGCATTTGAGAACGAAATCGATCTCGCCCGACAGCATCCAGCATTCGCGCACCAACGGCTGCTTGCGCACGAACTCCTCAAAAGCCGTGAGATCGGATTCCGCCTGGCTCGCCAGATGCACCATGGCGAACACCGCGACCTCGTAGCCGAGCTTCTTCTCGTCGAGCAGCGCGCGGTAACCCTTGATGTAGCCGGCCTCCTCCAGCGCGCGGACCCGGCGCAGGCAGGGCGGCGCCGAAATGCCGACCCGGCGCGACAGCTCGACATTGGTGATGCGGCCGTCGTCCTGAAGCTCTTTCAGGATCTTGCGGTCGATGGCGTCTAGGCGGGCGGGCAAGGGAAAATCCTCGGGCAACGGGAAACCGGCAGGCAGCATCCATACCGCGAAACATTGTTTCGCGAAAGATTATTGCGCGCGCGGTACTCTATTCCCGAGCCCGAGACCCAAGTCTGTGAGTCCGGGGGTTGCGTATCTTGCATAGCTCGGCCGGAAGCCATACATCGACAGGACAGAAGAGCCGGTCCATCCGGCCACCCGGGCAACCATTTAAGCCCGACGCCCGCCAGGGGGGCGATAGACAATGCCAAAGACTACCCATGCCAAGGTCGTGATCATCGGCTCTGGTCCGGCGGGCGACACTGCTGCGATCTATGCCGCGCGCGCCATGCTGGAACCGGTCCTGATCCAGGGCATCCAGCCGGGCGGCCAGCTCACCATCACCACCGACGTCGAGAATTATCCGGGCTTTGCCGACGTCATCCAGGGCCCATGGCTGATGGAGCAGATGCTCAAGCAGGCCGAGCATGTCGGCACCAAATTGATCTACGACACCGTGACCAAGGTCGAACTGGCGCAGCGGCCGTTCCGGCTGTCGTGCGACAGTGGCGACATTTATCTGACCGATGCGCTGATCATCGCCACCGGCGCGCAGGCTCGCTGGCTGGACCTGCCGTCCGAGCAGAAGTTCAAAGGCTACGGCGTATCGGCCTGCGCCACCTGCGACGGCTTCTTCTACCGCAACAAGGAAGTGGTCGTGATCGGCGGCGGCAATACCGCCGTGGAAGAGGCGCTGTTCCTGACCAACTTCGCTTCCAAGGTCACGGTCGTGCACCGGCGCGACGCGTTCCGCGCCGAAAAGATTTTGCAGGACCGGCTGTTCAAGAACCCCAAGATTGACGTGATCTGGGACTCGGCGCTCGACGACGTGCTGGGCAGCGACAATCCGCTGAAAGTGAACACCGTGCGGCTCAAGAACCTGAAGACCGGCGCCGTCACCGAGCGCAAGGTCGACGGCGTGTTCATCGCCATCGGGCACACGCCGGCCTCCGAATTGTTCGTCGGCCAGGTCGAGACCCGGCCGTCGGGCTACATCGTCACCAACGGCTATTCGACCGTGACGTCGGTGCCCGGCGTATTCGCCGCCGGCGACGTCACCGACGAAGTTTATCGCCAGGCCGTCACCGCCGCCGGTCAAGGCTGCATGGCGGCGCTCGAGGCACAGAAATTCCTGCACGCGCAGGAGCACGAACACCAGCGCGCGGCCGAATAGAAATGGCTAGCACTTCGATGGACTGGGACAAGCTGAAGGTATTTCACGCCGCGGCGGAAGCGGGCTCGTTCACCCATGCCGGCGAGCGGCTCGGCCTGTCGCAGTCGGCGGTGTCGCGCCAGGTCTCGGCACTCGAAGGCGAATTGTCGGTTTCGCTGTTCCACCGCCATGCGCGCGGGTTGATCCTGACCGAACAGGGCGAGCTCTTGTACCGCACGGCGCATGAAGTGTTCATGAAGTTGGAGGCCGCGCGCACCAAGCTCACCGACAGCCGCGAGCGGCCGAACGGCGAGTTGAAAGTGTCCACCACGCCCGGCATCGGCGTGCATTGGCTCACGCCCCGGCTCGGCGAATTCCTCGATCTTTATCCCGACATCCACATCACGCTGATTACCACCGATGAGGAGCTCGACCTGGCGATGCGCGAGGCCGACGTCGCCATCCGCCTGCGCCAGCCGACCCAGCCGGACCTGATCCAGCGCAAGCTGTTCTCGGTGCATTTCCACGCCTATGCCTCGCCGGATTATCTCAAGCGTTTCGGCACGCCGCAGGCGCACGAGGATCTCGACAAGCACCGGCTCATCCTGCTCGGCGGCAATGTGCCGGCGCATTTTTCCAACCGGCGCTGGCTGGTCGAAGTCGGCCGCGACGGCAAGGGCCCGCGTCAGCCGCATCTGACCATCAACAACGTGCTCGGCGTGTTGCGCGCCTGCCAGCGCGGGCTGGGGATCGCGATGCTGCCTGATTATCTGGTGGAGGAAAACGGCGGTCTGGTGCAGCTGCTCGGTGAGGCCGACACGCTCGCGCTCGATGCCTATTTCGTCTACCCGGAAGAACTCAAAGCGGTAGCCCGCATACAGGTTTTCCGCGATTTCCTGGTTGCCAACGCGCAGCGTTGGCGTTTTTAGTTTTCACAGCAGAAAAATTCTCCGCTTTGCTTTTGGGCATGGCTGACATGCGGCCTTCGGCGTTGCTGGCGCGCAACCCCGCTCGCATAATTATGGCTCGCTGTGACGCCGGGTGTTTCCTCCCAGAGTCAACCGGTGCGCAGCATGTTCCCCTCTGGAGATTGCCGGTCCCCCACACCGGCAAACTGAAACCGGGCCCCTCACGGGGCCCGGTTTTTTAGTGGGCTATCGAAATCTTGAAATGTAATAAGCCAGTTCGACGATCTGCGCGTCGGTCACCGGCGCCAGGACCTCGGCCATGACGCCGTCGTAGCCGTGCCGGGAGCTGCTCTTGTAGTCGCGCAATGTCTTGACGAGATAGTCCTCGCGCTGGTCGGCGATGTGCGGAATGTTTTCGCGTCCCGCCAAATCCAGCCCGTGACAACTGTTGCAGCGCAGCTGCGTGATCAGCGCGCCGGCGGCCTGCATGCGGGCGACATCGCCGGTATCGGCCGGCGGCGGTGGCGGCGGCAGCTTGGCGACAAGGTCGGAGAACGCGCGCAGATCGTCGTCGGTGAACGCCTTGGTCATCTCGTTCATGATCTCGACGGTGCGCTGCTTTTCCCGGAACAGATAAAGCTGGATCAACAGATAGGGCGCGGGCTGGCCGCCGAGCGATGGGATTTCCGGCGTTGCCGACTGGCCCTTTTCGCCGTGACAAGCCAGGCACGGCGCGGCGCGCTCGGCCAGCGTCTCGGCGCGAAGCACCGCGGGCGCGCATAGAATGAAAACCGCGGCGGCAAAAAGCCGCGCGCGTTGAACCGGTCGGGACATCGTCATGATATGAAAATGCCGGGAGCGCCAAAGCGTTCCCGGCATCATTCGTCAGCGGCTGGCGGTGTGCGCCTTGCCGTAGCTGATGCGATAGATCGCGCCGTTCCAGTCGTCGGACACCAGCAGCGAGCCATCGGCCATCTGCTGCACGTCCACCGGACGGCCGAGATACTTGTTGTTCTCGAGGAAGCCGGTGAGGAACACCTCCGACGACTTCACGCTGCCGTCCTTCTTGAGGAAGTAGACGACGACATCGCCGCCGAACTTGTTAGACCGGTTCCACGAGCCGTGGCGGGCGAGGAAGATGGCGTTCTTGTACTTCTTCGGGAACATGTCGCCCGTGTAGAAGCGCAAGCCGAGGCCGGCCGAGTGTGGGCCGGTCAGAGCGATCGGCGGGGTGTAATCGCTGCACTTGTGGCCCCAGCCGAATTCCGGATCCGGCAGATCGCCCTGGTAGCAATAGGGCGCGCCGAAATCCTCGCCATTTTTGGTGATGCGATTGAGTTTGTCCTGCGGAACGTCTTCGGACATCCAGTCACGGCCGTTGTCGGAGAAGTAGAGCTGGCCGTTGAGCGGATTCCAGTCGAAGCCGACCGTATTGCGCACGCCGAGCGCGACATTTTCGCGGCCGGTGCCGTCGAGATTGATGCGGCGGATCTGGCCGTGGTCGGCGTCGTGCAACACGTTGTTGCCGGGCTGCCCGACTGGAATATAGAGCTTCTTGTCGGGACCGATGGCGATGAACTTCCAGCCATGCGCTTCGTCCTTCGGCAGATCTTTATAGATCACGGTCGGCTTGTTGACCTTGTCGAGATTGGCCTCGACGTTCTCGATCTTGGAAATCTGCGACAGCTCGGCGATGTAGAGCGTACCGTTGAGATAAGCGAGACCGTTCGGACGATAGAGGCCTTCGGCGATGATCTTGTTTTCGGTTTTGCCGTCTTTCTTGACGACGGCGGTGACTTTATTGCCGAGACGCGTGCCAACGAACACGGTGCCCTTGTCGCCGACGCGCAACGAACGCGCATTGGCGATGCCGCTGGCATAGACTTCGATGTTGAAGCCGGGCGGCAGCTTGAGCTTGGCGGTCGGCAGCTTATCGGCGGCGGCCGGCAGCGGGGGTGCTGCGACCGGCGCAAGCGCGGCGGCAGCCGTATTGCCCTCGGGGCGGCCGATCAGCGGCGAGCCGGGCGGCAGCGCGGCGGCAGCGGGTGCGGCCGGCGCGGCAGCCGGCGCGGCCATGGGCGCCGGTGCGGGCGCAGGAGCAGCCATCGGCACGGCGGCCGGCGGCGACGCCGGCGCCATCTGAGATTGTTGAGCAAAGGCCGGGCCGGTCAACATAAGACCGGCGATCGTGCCGGCAAGCAAAATGCTGCGCCGGGCTGAGACACATGGAATCATCGAAAGCCTCCCTAATGCGGAGGCGCTTAACTCACGGGTACGATCGAGAACGGCCCGGAGCGCGCCCCCATCGCCCCAAGTGTCCACCATTTGCCACCTGGGTTGCAACGGGGTTGTACATATAGGCCGCATCAAATATGACGGTAGTTATAGGGAATATCCTCGCGCACACCGGCCAGTTGCTCGACCAAAGCATGGTGCGGCGACAGGTGGCAGACCGGGTCGGCGGCGCGGGCGTCGCCTGCGATCAGGAAGGCCTGGCAGCGGCAGCCGCCGAAGTCCTTCTCTTTCAGCGCGCAGCTTTTGCAGGGCTCTTGCATCCAGTCGGTGCCGCGGAACGCGTTGAAGGCCGGCGATGACCGCCAGATGTCGCCCAGCGAATGCTCGCGCACGTTCCAGAATTCGAGCCCCGGAATGACCTCGGCCGCGTGGCAGGGCAGCACTTTGCCCGCCGGCGTGACATTGATCGAACGGCGGCCCCAGCCGCCGACGCAGGGCTTGGGGAAACGCGCGTAATAATCCGGCACCACGGCGTCGATCACGATCTGGCCGTGGTGCTTTGTGCGCAAGGTTTCGACCTGGGCGACCGCCTGCTCGACTTGTTCGCGCGTCGGCATCAGCGCGGCGCGGTTCTCCAGCGCCCAGCCGTAATATTGCACATGCGCGATCTCGACCCGCGAGGCGCCAAGCGACAACGCCAAGTCCACCATCGCCTCGACGCGGGCGATATTGGCGCGATGCACCACCATGTTGACGGTCAGCGGCAGGCCGAGCTTGACGACTTCCGCGGCCAGCGCGCGCTTGCGAACTGATGCGCCATCATAGCCGGCGACATGGTCGGCGGATTTCTCTTCACTGTCTTGAATAGATATCTGCACGTGATCGAGGCCGGCATCGGCCAACGTTTTTAATGTTTGCGGCGTCAGGCCGACCGCGGATGTAATCAAATTGCTGTAAAGCTCGGCCTCGCGCACCGCTTTGACGATGGCCGCGAGATCGCGCCGCGCCGCGGGCTCACCGCCCGAAAGATGCACCTGCAACACGCCCAGGCCCGCCGCCTCACGGAACACGCGGGCCCAGGTGGCGGTGTCGAGTTCGTCGGAACGCTTGTCGAGCGCCAGCGGGTTCGAGCAGTAGGGGCAGCCCAAGGGACAGCGGTGCGTCAGCTCGGCCAGTAGTCCGAGCGGGCTTGGCAACGAGGCGGGCGCCAGCACGGCTAAAGCTCCAGCAATTTCTTATCGGCCAGCGACACGAGCAACTTCACCACGTCGTCATGGATGCGCTGGCGCGGCGCGTTGAAGGTCGTGGCGAGATCGTCGACGATGGTCTGCACGCTAGCCTCGCCGGTGCAGCGCTTGAGAATTTCGTGCGCGATGGCGTCGGCCTTGAACACGCGCTCCGGCGCCAGCAGCACCCAACCGCCCTGCGCCTCGTTGTGCACGAGCCGCACGCCGCGCGGCAGGCTCGGCTTGGCATCGGCGGATATCGTATTGCTCCCGGCCACGGCGTCCTCGATAATTCGCGCAAGCGTCGTGCGTGTTATACGACAATTGCGGGCAGAAAATCCCGAAATCGAAATCGGAGGGAACCGATGATTTCCCATCGGCCAAAGCTGACAGACGCAAGGCTGATCGGGGCGTGTCTTTTGGTGTCTGCATTCGCCGCCCATGCGCAGGCGCAGGATTACCCCAACCGGCAAGTGACCTTGATTACGCCCGCCGCCGCCGGCAACAGCCCCGACGTGGTGACGCGGCTGGTGGCCGACCGCCTGACGCAGATGTGGAAGCAACAGGTCGTGGTGCTCAACCGCCCCGGCGCCGGCGGGCTGATTGCGATGCAGGCCGCGGCCGCCTTACCGACCGATGGCTACTCGCTTTATATGGCGCAGGCCTCGACCTTCACCGTCCTGCCGATCACGCAGAAGGACAAGATGCCGATCGACCTGGATAGAGCGTTCATCCCGGTCGGCTTCGTCGGCGAGCAACCGCTTGCCGTCGCGGTCAACAAGGATGTCCCCGCCAACAGCGTCGCGGAGCTGATCGCGCTCGTCAACAAAACGCCGGGCGGCATGCTGTTTGCCGCGACCAACCGCGGCGGCCAGTCGCATCTGACCGGCGAACTGCTGCGCGAACGTGGCAAGGTGAACATGTCGTTCGTTCATTCGGCCAGCGGTGCCGCATCCATCAACGACGTCATTGCCGGACGGATACCGATCATGTTCGAGGGCCTGGCGGCACTCGAGGGCAGCATAAAAAGCGGCAGCCTGAGACTGCTTGGCGTCGCGACCGTTAAACGGCTGCCCAACGTGCCGGACCTGCCGACGATCAGCGAGACGGTCCCGGGCGTGGTGTCGAGCGGCTGGATCGTGATGTTGGCGCCGGCCGGCGCGCCGGCGGCGATCGTCGAAAAGCTCAATAAGGATCTGCGCAATGTGCTGGCGCAGCCGGACTTGCAGCAGCGCTTCCAGGTGCTCGGCACCTACACGCGCGATCTCACGCCGGCACAGACGGCCGAGTTCATCCGCAGCGAAGAGAAGTTGTGGTGGCCGATCGTCGAAAAGGTGGAAGCGCAGAACGTGCCTGCAAAATAACCGCGGGCTTTAGCCTTCCGGCGTGAAAGCGCCGGGTGGGATTTCCTTCGGCTCGACATAGGCGCGATGGAGTGCGTCCAGCATCGCCCACAGCACGCTGCATTTGAATTCGAGCGCCGCCAGCACCGCCTGCTGCTGCTCGGGCGTCTTGGCGCGTTGCTTGACGTAATTGAGCGCAAAGTCGGCGTCGCGCTGGGCCTGCGGCGGCCGCTTGTCGAAGTAGCTCAGTGTTTCCCGTGTGACGAACGGATAACCAGCCAGCATCCCGGACATACGCTCGCTGATGATGATCGGCGAAAACATTTCCGTGAGCGAGGACGCGATCGCCTCCAGCAACGTCTTGTCGCGCACAAAGCGAACGTAAGCGTCAACGGCAAAACGCGTGCCGGGCAGCAGGCCGCGCAGCGACATGACGTAATCGCGGTCGAGGCCGAGGCCGTCGGTGAGCTTGAGCCAGCGCGCAATGCCGCCGTCGCCGTCATGCTCGCCGTCGTGATCGACCAGGCGGGAGCGCCACTCGCGCCTCACGGCCGAGTCTTCGCAGCGCGCGATCAGGTTGGCGTCCTTGATCGGGATCATGGCCTGATAATAGTAGCGGTTGAGCGCCCAGGCCTGCACCTGGCCCTTGGTGCATTTGCCGCCGTGCAGCAGGCCGTGAAATTTGTGCAGCCGGTGATAGCGCCGCGCGCCGATGTCACGCAGCGCTGCTTCCAGTTCGCCGGGCAAAAGCAATTTCACAACACGATCTCCATGCCGTCCTCGGCGACTTCCCATCCGGCGGCCTCGACCTTGGTGCGTTCGGGCGAGCCGTCGATCTGGATCGGATTGGTGTTGTTGATATGAACGAAAATGCGCCGCGCGTTGAGCCCGTCGAGCGCCTGCAAGGCGCCGCCCTCGCCGTTGATCGGCATATGGCCCATGCGGCGGCCGGTTTTTACTCCGGTGCCGGTGCGCAGCATTTCGTCGTCGGTGAACAGTGTGCCGTCGAACAGCACGGCGTCGGCGCGCGCGAAGCGCTCGCGCATCGCCGGCGTCACCGCCGCGGCGCCCGGCACGAACATCAGCCGCGCGCCATCGCGCTGCAATTCGATGCCGACATTGGACGCGTTCTCGGCGCCGAGCTCGGGATCGTCGCCCTCAAGATAGAGCGGCACCTTGCCCGGCACCACGAACAGACTGGCCTCGATATTTCCCGCCAGCATGAAACGCTCGCCCGGAGTGAGGGCGCGCCGCGTCATCGCCGACATCGCGGCGAACATGGCATTGGCGGCGACCGCCGCGTGACTGGCGGCGGTGGCGTAGAGCGTAAACGGCGTGCTTTCGCGCAACGACAACAGGCCGGCGACCTGATCGATCTCGGCGCCGGTGAGCACCACCGCGTCGATCGGGCTACCGCGCAATTTTGTTTGCGGGTGAAGAGCGGGAGTACTGCGAATTTGCTGCCCAAGATCGGGCGAGGCGTTGATCAGCGTCCAGCGGCCGTCGCCGCTCGAGACCGCGATGCTGGCTTGCGTGCGCGGACGAACGCGCGCGTCACCCGTCCACGCCAGCGCGCACACCGGGCAGCGGCAATTCCATTGCGGAAAAGCGCCTCCGGCCGCCGACCCGAGCACGATGGCGGTGAGGCGCCCCATCTATCAGGGGTGATGCGGAAGTGGCGGAGAGATCAGAACTCGGCCGGGAGATAGCCGTTGATCTCTAATCCGATGCAGATTTCGACGAGTGTCGGGGTCGTCCAGGCCATGATGTTTCCTTTCGACCGCTCTTTACCGGCGGCAGATGACGAATATTAGCGCAGCCGCGCGCGTCTGTCAGCAGGGTTGCAGCCGCCCGGCCGTTATCATTCCGATGTCACATCGACGCCCTACCCTTCAGGCACCATCACAAAGAAGTCATCGGGGGAAAAGTTGCAAAACCTGTGCGGGAACCCGCAGGACACGCAACGTTGCCATAAGCTCAACGCCGCGGTACGGCTTGAAATATCAGCCAAATCGGGGATTTCGGTGCCCTGTGCAAAATAGCCACAGTGGGCCGATGTTCAGCATCATTACGTTGTGAAATGCGTAACTAACGCAGGACTATGAGATAGGATGCCGACCGAAATTGGGGTGCAAGCCCCTGCAATACTTTGGGAGATCGCGCGGTGGAAAGTGTCCGATTCAACAGCCTGTTAGCCTCGACTGCCCTCGGGCTGGTGCTGGTATTGGGAAGCCATGCTGGCAACGCTCAGCAAGCATTGGCGCAGCAAACTGATAACAAGGTCACCGCTGCTGTCCCAATGCCGGATACCGCTTTGCTTCCGCCGCTGACGGCCAAGGACGTCGCGAGCGAGCCCGTTAAGACGGAGCCCAAGGCCGAGCCGAAGCAGGACGCCGCCGCACCGGCCGCCGAGCCGGCCAAAGCCGAGCCCACCAAAACCGCGAGCGAGCCCGCTTCCGCCACCGGGGACAGCGCCGTCGCCGATCAACTGCGCCAGATGGTCACCGGCAAGCTCGACCGCATCGTGCCGCGCAAGACCGACCGCGAAGGCGTCGAAGCGTTCTACAAGGCGCGCGACTATGCCCCGCTGTGGGTGAGCAACGGCGGCGCCGATGAGCGAGCCAAGGCCGCGATGACCTATCTCGGACAGGTCGACACCGTCGGCCTCGATCCCAACGACTATCCGGCCCCGGATTTCAAATCGGCAGCGACCGCCGAAACACTGGCCGAGGACGAACTTAAGCTCACCGCCGCGGTGCTTACTTACGCCCGCCAGGCGCAGATCGGCCGCATCCATTTCACCCGCGTCAGCGCCGACATCCAGTTCGATCTGCTGGCGCCGGACCCGGCCAAGGTGCTGGCCAAGCTCGCCGACGAGAGCGACGCCGCCAAGGCGCTCGACAGCTACAACCCGCCACAGGCCGAGTTCAAGGCGCTGCGGGAAAAGCTCGCCGAGCTGCGCAAGAACGGCGGCGTGCAAGCCAAGCCCGCGGATGAAAAGAAACTGGACCTCGTAAAGGTGTCGGAAGGCAAGATCCTGCGCCCCGGCATGAAGGATGCCCGCGTGGCGGCGCTGCGTAAGCGGCTCGACGTCAAGGGCGACAAGGAAAGCCCGCTTTATGACGACGCGGTGCGCGACGCGGTCAAGACGTTTCAGACCGAAAACGACATCGACGTCGACGGCAATCTCGGCGCCAACACCGTGCGTGCGCTCAACGGCGTGAAGAAAGAGACGCACGTTGCCTCTGCCGATCCGGTCGACACCATCATCGTCAACATGGAACGCTGGCGCTGGCTGCCGCGCGATCTCGGCAACCCGCACGTGATCGTCAACATTCCGGACTACACGTTGACGCTCTGGAACGACGACAAGGTCTACTGGCACACCAAGATCGTGGTCGGTAAGCCGGGCAAGTCGACGCCGCTGATCAGCGCGGAGATGAAGTTCATCACTGTCAACCCGACCTGGAACGTTCCGCCGTCGATCATTGAAAACGAATACCTGCCGGCGCTACAGCAGGACCCGCAGGCACTCGACCGCATCGGCCTCAAGCTGACGCAGGACGCCGACGGCACGATTCACATCGCGCAGCCGCCGGGCGCAGGCAATGCGCTCGGCCGCATCCGCTTTAACTTCCCGAACAAGTTCCTGGTCTACCAGCACGACACGCCGGACAAATATCTGTTCGCTAAAGAGGAGCGCGCGTTCAGCCACGGCTGCATGCGGGTGCAGAACCCCCTCACCTATGGCGAGAAGCTGTTGTCGCTGGTGTTGCCGCAAGATCACTACACCGAGGCGAAGCTGGAGAAGATGTTCGGGGGTAATGAGATCAACATCAACTTCCCGAAGAACATCTGGGTCCACCTGACCTATCAGACCGCTTTCGTCGACGACAGCGGCAAGTTGCAACTGCGCAAGGACGTCTACGGGCGCGACCAGCGCATGATCGCGATCCTCAAGGGCAGCGAGCGCAAGGTCGCCGATATCGCGATCGAGCGCGCGCCGAACTCTTCGTCCAAGCCGGTGCGTATGCCGGTCGGCATGTACGGCGGCAACGGCGGCTATAGCGGCGGCAGCTTCTTCGACTTCTTGTTCGGCGGCCCGCACGCCAACCCGCAGCCGGTCTATCGGCCGCGCCCGCGCACCAATGGCCGCGTCACGCAGCGCTAAAAACGCAGTATTTTAAAGACGAAAACGCCGGCGAACCCTCGCCGGCGTTTTTGCGTTAGGCGGCCGGCTGCGTGCCTTGAATCGCAGTCCGGCTTTTCGCCGCGAAGCTGATTCGTCTAAATAATGCCAAGACGGCCAGAACTAATTGTGCTGACAGCAATGTCCACTACCTTTGCGGAACAACATATATGAAAGCTCCGTATGCAATTTACGATACACGTCAAACAATGCAAAGCGAACTCTCAACGCGGTGACCGATAGACGCCGCAGGCGTCTCATACAACGATGGTGGCATTCCGCCAACCAAACGAATACCTTGTCGCGATGTTTCGCTAGACTCGGACTACCGCAACTCGAACTAGCTCCCATTGCCTCGGTAACCCGCCATGACCTCTCCGGACCCCCTGCTCGTCGAATACCCGTCGGACGACATTGCCGTATTCAGGCTCAACCGGCCGGAGGTGCGCAATGCGCTGAATCTGCCGCTGCGCATACGGCTCGCCGACGAAATCACGCGCCATGCGGCGGACGAAAAAATCCGCTGCCTGATCGTGACCGGCTCGGACAAGGTGTTCGCGTCCGGCGCCGACATCGGCGAAATGGCGGAGGCCGGGCCGATCGAGGTGATGGCGCGCAACGTGCAGAAATACTGGCGCATGATCATGGAATGTCCGAAGCCGCTGATCGCCGCGATCGAAGGCTTCGCGCTCGGCGGCGGTCTTGAACTGGCGCTGTGCGCCGACATCATTGTCGCCGGCGACAGCGCGCGGCTCGGGCTGCCCGAGGTCAAAATAGGCATCCTGCCCGGCGGCGGCGGCACACAGAAGCTGGCGCGCCTGGTCGGCCGCCAGCGCGCCATGCTGCTGCTGATGACCGGCCGCATGTTCAGCGCCGCCGAGGCGCTCAACATGGGCGTGATCGGCGAGATGGCCCCGGCCGGTCAGGCTTTAACGCGCGCGATCGAAATCGCCTGCGAGATCGCCGCCATGCCGCCGATCGGCATCCAGCAGATCAAGGAAGTCGTCAACGCCGGGCTGAACGCGCCGCTCGAGACCGCGCTGATGCTGGAGCGCAAGGCGCTGCTGCTGCAATTCGCCACCCGCGACCAGAAGGAAGGCATGCGTGCGTTTCTGGAGAAGCGCAAACCGACGTTCGAAGGAAAATGAGCGTGGCGCGCGATCTGCAGCGGCCGGATCTGATCGCCGCCGTGATTGGCGCCGGCACCATGGGGCGCGGCATCGCGCAGGTTTGCGCGCAAGCGGGACTCACGACGCTACTGTTCGATTCGCGGCAGGGCGCGGTGGCCGAGGCGATTGCCGCGATCGACAAGGCGCTCGACGGCCTAGTGGCGAAAGGCCGCATGAGCGTGGACGCCAAGCGCGACACGCTCGGCCGCCTGCACGCCATCGGCTCGCTCGATGATGTAAAACCCGCCGGCATCGTAATCGAAGCCATTGTCGAAGATCTTGCGGCCAAGCACGAACTGATGCGCGAATTGGAAAATCGCATTGCGCCCGACGCGGTCATCGCCACCAACACCTCGTCGCTGTCGGTCACGGAAATCGCGGCCGGCTGCGCCAGCCCGGCGCGCGTCGGCGGCCTGCATTTTTTCAATCCACCCCCGCTGATGCGGCTGGTCGAGGTGATCGGCGGGCTGCGCGGCGACCAGCATCTGATCGAGGCGCTGACGGGTTTCGTCCGCCGCATCGGCAAGCACCCGATCGTGGCAACCGACACGCCCGGCTTCGTGGTCAATCACGCCGGGCGCGCCTATGGGCCGGAGGCGCTGCGCATCGTCGAGCAAGGCATTGCCAGCCCGCGCGAGGTCGATCTGTTGATGAAGGAGGCCGCCGGCTTCCGCATGGGGCCGTTCGAATTGCTGGATCTGGTCGGCGCCGACGTCGCTCATGCGGTGATGGTGAGCATTCACCGGCAATATTTCGGCGAGCCGATGTATCAGCCGTCGGCGCTGCTGGCGGCGCGCGTGGCCGGCGGATTGCTCGGCCGCAAGACCAAGCAGGGCTTCTATAACTACGACAGCCCGCCGGTAGCGAGCGCGCCGACGGTCGCTGTGATCGCGCAGCCACTGCCGGCGTCGGCCTGGGTCACGGACGAGGACGGCGGCCGCGAGCTGGCCCAATTGCTCAAGGATGCGAGCATCAAGACGCAAATCGGCGGCAAGCCACCAGCGCGCACGTTGTGTTGCATAACACCGCTCGGCGAGACCGCAACCGGCGCCATCGTGCGGCTCAAGCTTGATCCGGCGCGCACGGTCGCGGTCGATATGCTGGGTGGCTTCACCTGCCGCCGCACGCTGATGAAAACGCCGCTGACAACGCCCGAGACCTTGGGCGCCGCGGTTGCCGCTTTATCGGCGGCTGCGCCGGTCACGGTCATCAACGACAGCGCCGGCTTCGTGGTGCAGCGTATGCTCGCCATGATCGTCAATATTGGGAGCCGGATAGCGGAATTGCGCATCGCGGCGCCTGCCGACATCGACACCGCGGTCGAGCTCGGGCTGAATTATCCGAAGGGTCCGCTGGCGCTCGGCGATGCCCTGGGGTCCGTCCGCGTGCTGGCCGTGCTCGACAACATGCAAGCCGTGACGCGTGACCCGAAATACCGCGCCACCGCCTGGCTGCGGCGGCGCGCGCTGCTCGGGGTTTCGCTGCTGACGCCGGATTGAAATGGTACAGGCGGGTGGACTTGAACCACCGACCTCTGGTTCCACAGACCAGCGCTCTAACCAACTGAGCTACGCCTGCACAAGCTCGTCATCCGTGACGAGCGCGGGCGGAACCTAGGTTCAGGGCGTCATTTTGGCAAGCGGCATGGCCCTTGGGCCAAAACGCAAAAAGCCCGGACACAAGGCCCGGGCTTTGCTTGGATAGATGGCGAGATTACGCGGCCTTGCTGAAGGCGTTGGTGAGGCTTTCCTTGATCGGCTCCGCCGTCTCGGTCGCGACCCTCTGCGCGTGGTCAGTCAATTCCTTGGCCTGCGCGGTCATGGTGTCGAACTGCGCGCGCATATAGCCGGTGTAGAGCTCGACCACTTCGGCGAAGGACTTCGCCGTCAGCATTTGGCCGAACGTATCGAATGCGGCGTTGCTGTTGGCGCGGGTAGTTTCGATCAGCTTGAGGCCGTAGTCCGAGCAGCCCTTGGAGGCGGTGCTGTAGGTGTCCTCGAGGGTCTGGGTCGCCTCTTCGGCGGCGCTCTTCATCTTATCGTAGTTTTCCTTGGCCTGCGCGACGCCCTTCTCGGCGATTTCGCGGAAGGCGGCGGGGACTTCCATTTTCGGAATCTCAAATTTCGGCATTTCAAACTTCGGCATCTCGAAGGCGGATGCGCCGGTGACAACCGGCTTCGGTTTGCTTTTCGGCGTGACGTTTTGGGTGGGGGTTGGTTCGGCCATGACAGTCATCCCTTGGGATCGGAGGGCGGTTTCCGGCAGAAGGCGAGCCGCCGCCCTGGGTTAAGTTGGCTCGCGCTTATTTCAGGACCCGCCGCCACTTGGGGGCGCCGATTGGGCGTCTGGGCGAGTGCTATAAACCCAATATAGCATACTTTTGGTGCATTGCAATAAAAATATTGCGTTGCACAAAAATGTCATAAATATAACGTCGCCGTACGGATGCCGGCGCCAAAATGACAGTCGGTCCCAGCCCCTATGGATTGGTCAGTGCTAGCCGGCCAGTTTGGTGGCCTGCTTGCTCAATTCCTTGGCCTGGTCGGTCAGCACCGCGATCTGACTCTTCACGTAGTCGGCATGCAGCGCCGTCAACTCCTGGGAATCCTTGGCGCGCACCAGTTTTTCGGCGAACTCGAACGAGGTCGCGATATTGCGCTTGGTGAAGTCGATCGCCATTTCGCCGACCTCTTTGGCGCCGGTCCGCGTATTCGCGGCGTGATTGTCCGCCGCGCTGACCGCGTGCTGCGCGGCCGAGATGTAGCTGTTGAAGGCTTGCTTGGCCTGTTCCACGCTTTTCTCGGCAAAGGCGCGCATCTCCGCCGGTATTTCGAAGTTCGCCGCTCCATTCGTCGCCATCATATCCTTCTCATCATGCAGGCCGGTTGATCCCGGCCCCAACTATCTAGGTCGGTCGGCTGAACACGCCAGGGTTGGAACCCGCACATTAAGGTTATCGCCGCTTGGTGGGGCATGACGGGCGTCGCGCCGTGGACGGGGCGTCAAAGCAGCCGTATTAAGGCTTCATTAGCCGTAAACCGTGCGACGTGTGCGATGAGTGGAACTGAGTTCCAATTCACCTGCCTGACCGATCCGCGGCTCGCGGCCCACGCCCTGAGCCCAACACCGGCATGGCTATGGAGTGCGGACGCGACTTGCGTGCTGTGGTCGAATCCGACCGCTGCCGCGATCTTCGACGCCGCCTCACCCGCAGAACTTGCAGCCATTCGGTTTGAACCCGGCCATGCCGCTGCCGCGCAAGTGGCACGTCTCGCCGGCACCTTGCCGCAGGGCGGTGCGCCGCGGCTCGAACGGCTGCGCAGTTTTGGCGCCAGCGTCGGCGGCACGCTCATTTGTCTGTGCTCGCGCATCGCGCTGGCCGACAATTCGGCCGCCATCTTGATCGTGTCGACCGAGCGCGCCGGGAGAGACCTGAGCCTGCCCGACCGCGCGCAGCGTCTGCTCGCGGGCATCGGCCGGCCGGCGGCGATATTCACCGCCGATGGCGAACTGATCGAGGCCATGCCGGCGGCACGCGAGCGTTTAGGCAGCCATCGAGACCTGATCGCACTCGGCGCCGAAAAGCTCGCGCGCGAAGCCTCGCTCAATGGCCGCGCCGACGGCGAAATCGCGACGGGACCGATCACCATGCTGCGGCTCGGCGCCGGCGCGACCGTTATCCTGCTGGTCGCATTCGGCGCGGCCGCCAAGATGGCCAGTACCGAGGCGCCAAAGCCTACGGCCATAGTGCCAACGCCACCGGCTACGCCCCTTGCCGCCGCCGAGACGCCGGCGCGCCGCTTTCCGTTCCGTTTTGTCTGGCAGATGGATGCCGCCAATCGTTTCACGCTCGGCACGGAAGAATTAGCCAAGGTGATCGGGCCGCAGACCGCGGCCGTGCTCGACCGGCCGTGGGCGGAAATCGCCGCCGCGCTCAAACTAGATCCGCAAGACGCCGTGGCAAGCGCGCTGTCGTCGCGCGCCACCTGGAGCGGCATCACCGTGCACTGGCCGGTGGATGGCGCAAATGAGCCGTTGCCAATCGAGATGTCGGGTCTGCCGGTGTTCGACCGCGACCGCCAATTTGCCGGCTATCGCGGATTTGCCATCTGCCGCGACGTCGATCGGCTGGCCGCGCTGCAAGAGCGCCGGACCGAACCCGCCCCGGTCGAGGTCAAGCCGCAAGAACCGGCAAGCCAACCACCGACCAACAACGTGCTGGCCTTCTCGCCGCCACCGGCCGAAGAGACGCCGGCGCTCAGCCCGGTCGAGCGCAACGCGTTCCACGAGCTCGGGCGCGAACTCAGCGACCGCCTCAAGAAAACCGCCGCCAAAAGCAGCGACATGCACGCGCCGGACGATTTCGGCGCCGAGCCGGCCACGCCCACTGTCTCGCCGCCGCGCGCCGCGCGCAACGGCGATGCCGCGCGCGATACCCATGAAGGCCGGCCCATTCTCGACCGCCTGCCGGTCGGTATTCTGGTCTACCGCCTCAACACGCTAATCTACGCCAACCGGGCCTTCCTCGACTGGACCGGCTATCCAACGCTCGACGTGCTGACCGAGGCCGGTGGCCTCGACAGCCTGTTCATCGAAACCAAAGGCGAGACGCCGGCCGGCGAGCCAAAAGACAGCGCCAAGTCCGGCGGCAACACGCTCACCATCACCACCGTCAACGGCAAGCACAAGGCGGTGGAAGGCCGACTGTTCAGCGTCGCATGGAACAACGAAAACGCTTTGGTGCTCATGATCAGCACGCAAGCGGTCGCTGAGGACCGCGGCAAGGCGCTGTCGCTGCGCCGGCTGGAAGGCGAAAACGACGAACTCAAGTCGATCCTCGACACCGCCACCGACGGCGTGCTGGTGCTCGACCGCGCCGGCCGCGTGCTGTCGGCCAACCGCAGCGCTGAGGCGCTGTTTGGCTACGAGGCCGCCGAGATCGCCGAGCTGAGTTTCGGCGACCTGTTCGCGCCGGAAAGCCGGCGCGCCGTGCTCGACTATCTCGACCGCCTGGCGCACGAGGGCGGCGCCGGCATGCTCGACACCGGCCGCGAGGCGATCGGCCTGGTGCGGCAGGGCGGGCTGGTACCGGTTTATTTCACCATGGGGCGGATCGCCGACGGCGAGAAATTCTGCGCGGTGATGCGGGACATTACCGCCTGGAAGCGCACCGAGGAAGAACTGATCAACGCCAAGCAGCAAGCCGAGAAAGCCTCCACCGCCAAATCGGAATTCCTCGCCAAGATCAGTCACGAAATCCGCACGCCGCTCAACGCCATTATCGGCTTTTCCGAAGTGATGATGGACGAGCGTTTCGGGGCCATCGGCAACGACCGCTACAAGCAATATCTCAAGGACATCCACACCTCCGGCGGCCATCTGATCTCGCTGCTCAATGATCTGCTCGATTTGTCCAAGATCGAAGCCGGCAAACTCGAACTCACTTTCGTCAGCGTCAATTTGAACGACCTGGTGCAACAATGCGTCGCCATCATGCAGCAGCAGGCCAATGCCGAACGCGTCATCATCCGTACCTCACTGCCGGAGGGCTTGCCGCAGATCGTGGCCGATGCGCGCTCGGTGCGCCAGATCGCGCTCAATCTGTTGTCGAACTCGATCAAGTTCACCGGCGCCGGCGGGCAGGTGATCGTCTCGACCGCCTTGACCGACGAGCACGAAGTCGTCTTGCGGGTGCGCGACACCGGCCCCGGCATGAGCGAGAAGGAACTAGCGACCGCGCTCGAGCCGTTCCGCCAACTCGCCACCTCGGCGCGCTGGGGCTCCAGCGGCACCGGCCTGGGGCTACCGATCACCAAGGCGCTGACCGAGGCCAATCACGCGCGCTTCCGCATCAGCAGCCAGGTCAACGACGGAACCTTGGTCGAAGTCGCGTTCCCGGCCACGCGCGTGCTGGCGCAATAAGTCAGATCGGCTAAGCTCGGCTCTCGATCCGCGATCCTCAGCGTGACCGCGCGAGGCTGTTATGCGTCAATTCCGCCGCTGCCTACTCGTTCTTGCCGCCTTGCTGGCTTTGGCGCCCAGCGCGCGGGCGGCCGAGCCCGTGGATCTGCTGCTGGTACTGGCGGCCGATGTTTCACGCAGCGTCGATGCCGACAAATTCAAGTTGCAGCGCGAGGGCTACGCGGCCGCGATCGCCAATCAGCGCGTACTCGACGTTATCCGCTCCGGCCGCAATGGCCGCATCGCGGTTTTATTTCTGGAATGGTCGGGCTTCGGTAACCAGAAGGTCGTGATCGACTGGATGGTGATCGACGGGCCGAAGGCGGCGCAGGACTTCGGCGACCGGCTGCTGGAATCGCAGCGTTTCTTCGCCGACCGCACCTCGATCAGCGGCGGCATCGATTTCGCGGTGGAGCAGTTCGCGCACGCGCCCTATTCTTCCGAGCGCCGCACTATCGATGTCTCCGGCGACGGCACCAATAATGCCGGCGGCGATATCACCAAGGCGCGCGACGCGGCGCTGGCGCAGGGCTACACCATCAACGGTCTGGTGATCCTGAGCGCGACCCCGCTGCCGTGGAACCCCGAGCACACCAATCCGCCCGGTGGCCTGGCCAAATACTACAGCGACAACGTGATCGGCGGACCCGGTGCCTTCGTGCTGGAGGCCAAGGACTTCAATTCATTCGGTCAGGCGATCATCAAAAAGATGGTCGCCGAAATCGCCGATGCCAGGCCGCCGCGATAAGCTTAATCCCGCGGTTTGCCGGCCATGAAAGGGTCACAGACCCCACGCACGGTTGGTGACGGCGTGACCGATGCTATAGTCCGCCAGCAATCGAGCCCAAAACAACCGGAAATCACCCCTTTGACGGCCGCCATTGGCTTTAAGCGCCTGGGTTTGACCTTGCTGGCCGCAATCGCGGTCGGCGCCGGCGTGTTGGTCGCGGCCAGCTACCTGATTTCAGCCGATGCGGTGCGCCGGCAAGTATTGAGCGAAATTCGCGCCGTCACCGGCTTGAACCCGATCCTGCGCGGCGAGGCCAGCGTCTCGCTGTTTCCCACCGGCAGCGTCAGCTTTGCCGATGTGGTGCTGGGCGACGCCAAGCGGCCGGCGCTGACCGCCGAGCGGCTGACCGCGCGCTTGCGCTTTTTCCCGCTGCTGGTCGGCCGGGTCGAGATTGCCGACGTCGCGCTGGAACGGCCGACCATCGCGATCGACCTCGAAGCCAACGGCACGTCCAACTGGTCCGGCCTGATCGAAGCACTAGCGCGCAGCCAGCAAAAAGACGCGCCGCGCGTCGCGGCGTTCTCCGAGATGCGCATCGAGAACGGCACCGTGCTGGTGCGCAGCAAAGAGAACAAGATCGACGAGACACTCGGCGATGTCGCTTTTTCCCTGGCGTGGCCGTCGATCTCCAAGAGCTTTGGCGCCAGCGGCCGCTTCGTCTGGCATGACGAACCGCTGGACATGTCGCTGACACTCGGCGATTTCCCCGCGGCGCTGGCCGGTAACCGCACCGGCCTGAAGCTGCGGATCGCAGGCTCACCGATCAAGGCGGCGTTCGAAGGCGCGATCAGCGTCAAGCCCACGCTCAAGATCGAAGGCACGCTCGCCGCCGACGCGGCGTCGATGCGCAATGCGCTGACTTGGTTCGGGCAGAAGCCGCTGCCCGGAGGCGGGTTCGGCCACTTCGCGATCAAGGCACAGGCCAATGTAATGGGTGGAACCATCGGTCTGTCGAGCGTCAATGTCGAGCTTGACGACAACACCGCCGAGGGCGTTCTCACCTTCGCGACCGACGGCCGACAAACCCTGCAAGGCACGCTGGCTTCGGGCACACTCGATCTGACGCCTTATGTTTCCACCATCCGCCTGCTCACCGCCAACCAGCACGACTGGAATGACGGGCGCATCACCCTCGATGGCTTTACCGGTATCGATCTCGATTTGCGACTGTCGGCGGCGAACGTCGTGATGTCTAACGCCAAGCTCGGGCGCACCGCCGTTGGCGCCAACTTGCGTGCCGGCCACCTGGTGGTGACGATCGGCGAAGCGCAGGCCTATGGCGGCGTGATCAGGGGCTCGCTGAGCCTCGCCAACGCCAATGCCGGCGTCGATCTCAAATCGCAGTTGCAATTCACCGAGGTCGATCTAGAAAACTGCCTGGGCCAGTTGTTCGGGCTGCACCGGCTCGAAGGCAAGGGCAACATATCCTTCGCGGTCGAAGGCAGCGGCAACAGTGTGCTCGGCCTCACGCAAACCTTGAACGGCACCGCCAATCTTGTCGGACAGGATGGCGCGCTTCTCGGTCTCAACGTCGAGCAATTGCTGCGCCGTCTGGAGCGACGGCCGCTGTCGGGCGGCGGCGAATTCCGCACCGGACGCACGCCGTTCGACAAGATCGCGGTGGCGCTCAAGATCAACCAGGGCATCGTTACGGTCGACGACGTGAAGATCGAGGGCTCGGCGGTGCGGCTGGCGCTCGCGGGCTCCGCCTCGATTCCTGAGCGCGATCTCGACCTCAAGGGCACCGCCTCGTTGGTCGCCGCCGGCAAGTCCGAGACGGCGGCATTCGAGCTGCCCTTCATCGTGCAGGGCTCCTGGGACGACCCGATCATGCTGCCCGATCCGGAAGCGCTGATCCGCCGTTCGGGCGCTGCCGCCCCGCTGCTCAACGCTGTGCGCGACCGCAGCGCGCGCGACGCCGCGCGCGCGGTCATCGAGCGGCTGACCGGAGCCCCGTCCGCCGCGCCGCCCGGCGGCGCTATCCCGGCGACCGAGCAGTCCCCCACGCCCGCGCAGAAGCCCTAATAAAACCGGGTAAGCCTAATTCTTGCGCGTGCCGCCGCGCGGGCATTTGACTATCATTGCGCCGGAAGTGAATCACCCGCCGGTTAGCGCCGGCGCGACAGGGCGCGGATGCTGCACCCCATCCTCCGGACGCTGGTCAAGGTCGCCGTCGCCTCACTGGTGGTGGGGACGATCCTGACCCATTTCGGCATCTCCGCCGAACAGTTGATGCGCGAATTCGGCCTTTCGGCCGACCGCCTCCAAGACTATGCGCAAAAGGGCTTCGCCTGGGCCTGGCCGAATGTCTTGCTCGGCTCGCTGGTGATCGTGCCGATCTGGTTTCTGATCTATTTGTTTCGCCCGCCCGGTCAGAGCCGAAGCGATTAGCGTCAGACCGCGGGCGGTGCCACGTTTTCCAAATTGGCCTTAGGTCTCGCGACACGCGGCCCAGGGCCGTAATAATCGCCGCGCCGTATGCTTTCACGCGGATAGAGCAGGATCGACATCAGGCGGTCGAACAGCGCCCGGGCCGACACCGGTTTGCACAGGAACTCGTTCACGCCGAGCTTGACCGATTCGATAATTCGCCATTGCTCGCCATGGGCGCTGAGCATGATGATGGGAATATCCGGCGTCGGGAAAACGTCGGGCGAGCGTATGATCCGCACCATCTCGGGACCATTGAGCAACGGCATCTCCCAGTCGAGAATGATGATGTCGGGGACGGTCTCGCGGATCTTCTCCAGCGCGGCGATGCCGTCGCCGGCCTCGGTGATGCTTTTCGCGCCGATAGTGCCGAGCAAATTGCGCACGATGGTCCGCATGAACGGACTGTCGTCGACCACCAGCACCTGGAGTTGCTGGAGCATGGCTTCGGCGTGCTTGCGGTTGAGCGCCATAACGCGGTCTTTTGGCCCGGTCTTTTGACTTAAGGCATAGTCCCCGCGAAGTCTCACCGGGCCGTTAACGTGCGGCGCACCGCGTCCTTCCAGCCGGAATATTTCCGCTCGCGCGTGGCCGCATCCATGCGCGGCTCAAACCTGCGGTCGAGCCGCCATTGCGCCGCGAAACCATCGAGGTCCGGGCAGATGCCGGCGGCCCGGCCGGCCAGATAGACGGCGCCCAAAGCGGTGGTTTCCATCACCGCCGGGCGGTCGACCGGGCTCGCCAGAATATCGGCCAGAAATTGCATGGCGGGCTCGCTCACGGTCATGCCGCCATCGACGCGCAGAACGGTCGCGCTGCCTGCCGCCATCGGCCAATCGGCGCGCATGGCTTCGAGCAGGTCGCGGGTCTGGTAGCCGACCGCTTCAAGCGCGGCGCACGCGAGTTCGGCAGGTCCGCAATTGCGGCTGAGGCCGAAGATCGCGGCCCGCGCATTGGCGTCCCAATGAGGCGCGCCCAGACCGACAAAGGCCGGCACCAGGTAGACCTGCTCGGCCGAATCGGCGCCGGCCGCCAGCCGATCGGCCTCGGGTGCCTTGGCGATGATCTTGAGGCCGTCGCGCAGCCACTGCACGGCGGCGCCGGCAATGAAAATCGCGCCCTCCAGCGCATACGTACGCTTGCCCTCGAGCTGGTAGGCGATGGTCGTGAGCAGCCGGTTGCGCGAGGTGACTCGCTCCGTGCCGGTATTGAGCAAAGCAAAGCAGCCGGTGCCGTAGGTCGATTTCATCATGCCGGGCTTGAAGCAGCCCTGCCCGACCGTCGCCGCCTGCTGATCGCCGGCCATGCCGAGAACGCGAATGGGCGCACCGAACAGATCGGGCGCGGTCGCACCGAAATCCGCGGCGCAATCGCGCACTTGCGGCAACAAAGCTTGCGGCACGCCAAGCATCCGGCACAGGCCGTCATCCCATTGCCCGCGCGAAATATCGAACAGAAGCGTGCGCGCGGCGTTGCTGGCATCGGTCGCGTGCACCTTGCCGCCGGTGAGCCGCCACAGCAGGAAGCAATCGATAGTGCCGAAAGCGAGCTTGCCGGCCTCGGCCAGGGCGCGCGCGCCTGCCACGTGATCGAGCAGCCACGCAATTTTGCTGGCGGAAAAATACGGATCGAGCAGCAGCCCGGTTTTGGCGGCGATCTCGGGTTCATGGCCGCCGGCGCGCAACGCATCGCAAAAATCGGCGGTGCGCCGATCCTGCCAGACGATCGCATTGTGGATCGGCTTGCCGGTGGCGCGATCCCAGACGACGGTGGTTTCGCGCTGATTGGCGATGCCGATGCCGGCGATATCCTTGGCCGACAGCCCGGCTTTTGCCATGGCGCCACGCACGCAGGCGACCGTTGCCGTCCAGATTTCCTCCGGGTCGTGCTCGACCCATCCGGGCGCCGGATAGATCTGACATAACTCCTGCTGTGCGCTGGCGAGCGGCTTCAAGCCGGCATCGAACGCGATGGCGCGCGTCGATGTGGTGCCCTGGTCGATGGCGATGAGAGCGGTCGGCAATCGAATCTCCCCGGCGAGCCGGCAGAGACTAGTTCACCGCGGCAAGGTTGGCGATTGCCTGGTCGTTGTCAGCATGGATCGCGGTCGTGAGATTGCGCGGCGCCGGGCCGTAATAATTGCCCTCTTTCATGATCTGGCGAGGCTGGGTCAGGACGGCGGTCATGCGGTCCTGCAGCGCCTTCACCGACACCGGCTTGAGCAAAAATTCGTTGATGCCGATCTTGACCGCCTCGATCACGTGCGAACGCTCGCCGTGACCGGTGAGCATGATGATCGGCACATCCGGATAGGGAAAGGTTTCGGGCGAGCGGATCATGCGAACGATGCTGGGGCCGTCGAGCCCGGGCATCTGCCAGTCGAGGATGACGACGTCCGGCCTGATGGTGCGGATCATTTCGAGGCCGGCGGCGCCGTCCGGCGCCTCATGCACATCGCGCACACCGATGCTCATGAGCATGGTGCGAACGACTTTGCGCATGTAATGCTCGTCGTCCACCACCAAAACTTTGGCGGCGGCGAAGCGCTCGGCGAGTTGCTTCGAGTCGGCCGACATCGGCGATCCGTTTTCCCCACGAACACGGGACCACGCCACTCAAGCACAAAGGTATGGCAGCTCGTTAAAATAGACCGATGCAATTGCGCGAACTTCGGCAAGGTTTCGTAAACCATGCCCGCTCAGCGCGCGCGCTGTTGGGCCGCCAGCAATGACGCGATGAACTGGCCGAGCACGTCGCGGTCCTCGGGCGTAGCCGTGAGGCCCAGCTTGCTGCGCCGCCACAGCACGTCTTCCGCGCTTTGCGCCCATTCGTTCTCGACCAGATAGCGCACCTCGGCGCCGGTGAGATCGCCGGCAAAGCGCGGGCCGAGGTCGTCCATGCTTTGCGCCTGGCCGAGAAAGCGCTCGATGCGCCGGCCATAGGCGCGCACCAGACGCCGCGCATGCGGCTCGTCGAGGAACGGCCAGCGGCCGATCGCCTCCGCCACCAGCGCGTAGAAACCGTCGACCGGAAAATCGCCGCCCGGCAGGGTCGACCCAGCGGTCCACGGCGGCAGCGCGCCGAAGAAATGCCCGATGCGCGTCATCACCGCCTCCGCCAGCCGGCGGTAGGTGGTGATCTTGCCGCCGTAGATCGTCAGAAGCGGCGCTTCGCCATAGGCCTCGTCAAGCGTCAGCGTATAATCGCGCGTGACGTCCTCCGGTTTGTCGGCGCCGTCGTCATGGAGCGAACGCACGCCGGCAAACGACCAGACCAGTTCGTCCGGCGTGACCTTGTCGCGGAAATATTCGTTCACGGTCTTGCACAAATAAATGATCTCGTCGGGGTCGGGAGCCGGTGAATTGAGATCGCCGACGAAATCCTCGTCGGTCGTGCCGATCAAGGTAAAATTCTGCGCAAACGGCAGGACGAACACGACGCGCTTGTCGGCCGCCTGCAAGAAATAACCGTAGCCGTGCTCGAAAAGCCGCGGCGCCACGATGTGGCTGCCTTTGACCAGGCGCACCGGCGCGGGCAATGGCCGCCGGATCACGGTGTCCGCCACCTCGCCGATCCAGGGACCCGCGGCATTGACCAGTACGCGCGCGGTTGCGACCTCGCGGCGCCCGCGCGTGTTGAGCACCAGTTCCCATTCATCGCGCCGCTCGGCCCTGGTACAGCGGGTGCGGGTGCGAATGACGGCGCCGCGCTCGGCCGCATCGAGCGCGTTGAGCACGACCAGCCGGGCGTCGTCGACCAAGCAGTCGGAAAACTCGAAGCCGTGGCGGAACGAGCGGTTGAGCGGTTGACCGACCGGATGGTGAGTGAGATCGACGTTGCGCGTGGCGGGAAGCAATTTGCGCCCGCCCAGCATGTCGTAAACGAACAGCCCCAGCCGCAACAGCAGCGCCGAGCGCCGGCCCGGCATCGGCGGCAGCATGAAGCGCAGCGGCCGGATCACGTGCGGCGCCATGCGCAGCAGCACTTCGCGCTCGTGCAGCGCCTCGCGCACCAGCCGGAACGCGCCGTGCTCGAGATAGCGCAAGCCGCCGTGGATCAGCTTGGTGGAGGCCGAGGACGTGCCGGAGGCAAGATCGTTCTGCTCGACGAGCAGCACGCGCAAGCCCCGGCCGGCGGCGTCCCGGGCCAGCCCGGTTCCGTTGATGCCGCCGCCGATGATGGCGAGGTCGTAGTCAGCCATGGGCTTTAGATTTACCGCCGATTCGCGTGATTCCGCGCAGAATGGGCGGCTTATGCGGTGTACTCAAGAACCGAGCGCGCGAAAGCCGCGCCAGGCCCACAAAATTCGGCCGCGATTGCAAAACCGCCTCTGCTTAGCCATATCAAGCCTATGTCGTGAGCGTGGTTTCGCGTGAAAATCGTAGGATAAGGCCCGCCCTTTTAACCCCAATGCCCTCCCCCCGGCTGCTCGTCATCGAAGGCAACTCACCGCAGACTCTGTCCGAGCATATCGCGGTCGGCGGCATCGCCGCGCACCAGGGCTATTCGAATCTGCTACGCGAGCTTCTGCCGGGCGCGATCGTCGACACCGCCCATCCCGGCGATCCGGCCGCGACGCTGCCCGACGGCGAGTCGCTTTCGGGGTATGACGGCATCGCCATCACCGGCTCCAGCCTGCACATATACAACGGCGGCGTCGAAGTGATGCGGCAGGTCGAACTGGTGCGCGCCGCGCTGGCGACCGGCACGCCGATTTTCGGCTCGTGCTGGGGCCTGCAAGTGATCACCGCAGCGGCCGGCGGCAGTGTGCGTAAAAATCCGAAAGGCCGCGAGATCGGCTTTGGCCGCGGCATTAGGCTCACCGAAGCCGGTCGCAAGCACCCGATGTATGTCGGCAAGCTCGACGTGTTCAACGCGCCGACCGTACATCTCGACGAAGTCGAGGCGCTACCGGCTGACGCGACCGTGCTCGCCACCAACGCGATGACCGACGTTCAGAGCGTGGAATTCCGCACCAACGGTTCGGTCGCCTGGGCGGTGCAGTATCATCCCGAATACCCGTTGCGCGAGATCGCAACGATCGTACGCCGCATCGGTACCCGGCTGATCGAGGAAGGCTTCTTCAAGGACGCACACGACATTACTACCTTTGCGCACGATCTCGATACGCTCGATCGCGATCCGGATTGCAAGCGGCTGTCGTGGCGGCACGGCATCAGCAAGAACGTACTCGACAAGAAACTGCGCGTCAGCGAGGTGGCGAACTGGATCGAATTCCAGGTGCTGCCGACGCGGGTGAAACGCGGGAGGGGATGACAATGGACTTCGCTGGCAAGCACGTGGTCGTCACCGGTGGCACCGGCGCGCTCGGAACCGCGGTGGTCGGCGCGCTGCTCAAGGCAGGCGCGACCTGCACCGTGCCCTACGTGCACGAGGGAGAGACGCAGCGCTTTCCCTACAAAGGCGACGCCAAGGTGAAGTTGATTACAGTTGCCGACCTCGCCGATGAGGCGACGGTGGCGAAAGTGTACAACGGCATAAAGCCGTGGGCCTCTATCCACATCGCGGGCGGATTCGCCATGGGGAGCGTCGCAAAGACCGACAAAGCGGCATTGATGGCTCAAATCGATAGCAATCTGGTGTCATGCTTCCTGTGCTGCCGGACGGCGGTGAACGCCATGGCCGGCGGCGGACGCATCGTCAATGTAGCGGCGCGGCCGGCGCTGGAGTGGCGCAGCGGCGCAGGTATGTCGGCCTATACGATCGCCAAGACGGGCGTCGCCGCGCTCACCGTGGCGCTGGCCGAGGAGGTCGCCAAGAACGGCATTCTGGTCAACGCAGTCGCGCCCTCGATTATGGATACCGCAGCCAACCGCAAGGCCATGCCGAAGGCCGATTTCGACGCCTGGCCGAAAGTCGAGGAGGTAGCGGCGACGATTGTGTTTCTGGCCTCGCCCGACAACACAGTCACGCGCGGCGCGATCGTGCCAGTGTACGGGAAGTCTTAGCTCAGCCCGCGATCGGAACCAGTTCGAGCGGCGGCCGCACCAGGCGCTGCACCGCGTTCGAGGCGACGACCGTGCGGGTTTCCGCATAGGCCTCATGGTTTTGCTCGATGTCGTCGAGATCGTATTGATAATTCACCATCAGACCGTGCGCCTGCGCCATGGCCTTGTCCGACGTGTCGGCCAGCCAATTGATGCGCTCGAGGCGCGCGCCGTTGCCGAGATGAAAGCGCGCCACCGCGTCGGCCGGCAGGCCACGGCGATCGCGCGCGCGCAAGAAATACCAGGCGGCTGCGCACATCAGCGGATCCTGCAGCCGCGCCGCCGTTTCCTCGTTGCGCCACCAATTGGGATCGTCGAGCGCGGCCAACAGCGCCCGGTCGGCTTCGCTCAGCGCCGCCGTGCTTTCGCTCGCGCGTTCCTTGGCAAGCCAGGCCGCAAAATGCGTTACCGGCGATAGCGTCACGAAGGTCGACAGCTTCGGCAATTCGCGGCAGATTTCCTCGACCACCTGCTTGATCAGGAAACTGCCGAACGACACGCCGGCCAAGCCGCGCTGACAATTTGAGATCGAATAGAACGCCGCCGTACGCGTCTTGTCGGGCTCCGCCACCTCGCGTCCGATCGCTAGGATCGGCGCGATCGCATCCGGAATGTCGCGGGCGAGCGAGACCTCGACGAAGATCAGTGGCTCATCGACCAGCGCCGGATGGAAGAAGGCATAGCAGCGCCGGTCGGGCGGATCGATGCGGCGGCGCAGGTCTTCCCAATCGCTGATCTCGTGCACGGCTTCGTAGCGGATGATTTTTTCCAGCACGATCGCCGGCGTCGACCAATCGATGTGGCGCAGCACCAGGAAGCCGCGGTTGAACCACGACGAGAACAGATGGACGAAGTCCTCATCGACCGCGGCCAGATCGTCGCGGTGATCGAGTGCATCCATCAATTGCTCGCGCATGTGAACCAGCGCCGCAGTGCCGCCCGGTGCGAGATTGAGCCTGCGAAACAGCTCCTGGCGGCGCGGCTCGGAGGCGGCATGCACCTCGGCGACGGTCAGGTCGGACGGCTGCGCGCGCCAGGCGGCGATGGCCGTCTCCATGCGGGCGTGATCGGGCCCGAAGCGTTCGGCCAGCGCCTCGAAGAAGGCGATGCGCGGCCCGGTGGTGAGTTCGCCGTAGCGGGCCAGGATTTCGCGCGCGCGGGCGACGCCGGAGGCCTCGCCGCGGCTGGACAGCAGCTCCTCGCAGAGCTCAACCAGACTCTCGGAACGGACGGACGCTTCGCCGCGCCGATTGCGCGCCAGCAAGGCGCGGCCGCGCTCGGAAATGGTTTGTAAAAGCTCCCCGAAGAACGAGGTATTCATGAAACCCCTAGCCCATGATGCGGTCAGGAAACCACGTGGCGATTTCAGGAGCAAAACACAAGATGATGACCGCCAAAAGCATAAGGGCGACGAATGGCATAACGCCCCACACCACGTCACGCAAAGGGATATCGGGCGCGATATTCTTGATCACAAAAAGATTGAGGCCGACGGGCGGGTGAATCAGCCCCATTTCCATGACGATAGTCATGATCACGCCGAACCAGACCAGGTCGAAACTTTCGGCCCGCAACGGCGGTAAAATAATCGGCGCCGTCATCAGGATGATCGAAACGGGCGGTAAAAAGAACCCAAGCACAACCGTCATGAGCAGGATCATGCTCAGCAGCACCCAGCGCGACAGATGCACTGAGACGATCCACTCGGCCGCCGATTGGCTGATGTGGAGATAACTCATGACATAGGAATAAAGCAGCGACATGCCGATGATCAGCATCAGCATTGTCGAATCGCGAAGCGTCGATAGCAGGATCGGCTCGAGCTCCGCCGGGCGCCATACACTGTAAATCGATCCGATGAGCACCAAAGCGAGGATGGCGCCCAGCCCGGCGGTCTCAGACGGCGTGGCGTAGCCGCCATAAAGCGCGATCATCACGCCGGTGAGCAGCAGGACGAATGGAAGGACTCGTGGCAGCAGCGCAAATTTGTCGCGCGTGCTCAGCAGGTCCACTTCCAATAAATTCGAATGAGCGCCGGTCCGGTCGAAATTCGCCTTGGCGGTCCGCAATTCCCGGCGAAATCGCCACATCGCATAGCCGGCGAACAAGGTCACCAGCAACAGCGCCGGACCGACCGCGGCAAGGAACAGGCGGCCAAGCGATTGCTCCGCGGCGACGGCATAAAGAATCATGGTGATCGAGGGCGGCAAAAGAATGCCGAGCGTGCCGCCGGCGGCAATGATGCCGGCGGCAAATCCCGGCGAATAGCCGTGCTTGCGCATTTCCGGAATGCCGGCAGAGCCGATCGCCGAGCAGGTCGCCGGCGATGAGCCGGCCATGGCGGCAAAAATCGCGCAGGCAAAGACGTTGGCGATGCCAAGACCGCCGGGAATTCGATGCAGCCAGGCGTGCAACGCGCCGTAGAGATCGCGGCCCGCCCGCGACTTTCCGATCGCCGCGCCCTTGAGAATGAACAGCGGAATCGCAAGCAGCGTGATCGATGACATCTCCTCGTAGACGTTTTGGCTGATCGTATCAACCGACGAAGACGGCATGAAGGCAATCATGAACACCGTCGCCACCGCTCCGAGCGCGAAAGAGATCGGCATTCCGGAAAACATGACAAGCAGCGTGCCGGCGCCGTAAAGCAGCCCAATCGCGAGCGTGCTCATGTCGGTCGGCCCCGACCGGTCAGCTGCTGAATGACCTGCAGCAACACTTGCAGGGTCAGCAGCGCCATCCCTACGGTCATCAACGAATAGGGGATTGCCAGTGGCGGCTGCCATGTCGAACTGGTGCGAAATCCGCCCTCGATGGCTTCCAGCAGCAGCAAGCCGGATTTCCAGGAAAAATACGCGCAGAAAATCAACGTCACAATATCGACGAGCACCGACCGCACCAAATTTGCGCGTGGCGACAGAAGAACGACGATCGCCTCGATTCCGATATGGCCGCGGCGCGCCTGCACTGCGCCCGCCGACATGAATACCGCGCCGACGATTAGGAAGACGGAAACCTCGTCCTGCCAATCGGTGGAGAGATGGAGGAAGTAGCGGGTGATGACGCTGTAGGTGAGGACTAAACCCGCGACGACAAGCGCCACCGCGCATACAACTTCAAGGCAGGAATTGACCGCGGCCAAAATCCGCCCGAACGGTCCGGCGGCGTCCCTGGTGGACGCCGCCTCCCGTGCGGTCCCGACATCGTCGAGGCCGTATACCATTTCTATTTCCCGCCGCGCCGCGCCTTAGGAAACGTGGATGCCTTCGGCAAGCCTGATGAACTCGGCTGCTTGCGCCGAGCGTCCGGCATAATCCTTCCAGGCCGTTCCGCGGGCAATCTCGCGCCACTGGTCAACGGTTTTTTCGTCAAGGTCCACGATAGTGGCATTTTTCTTGGCATAGACGTCGGCGACCTTTTGATCGTCCGCCATCGCTTCCTTGGTGCCAAACGCTTCCAGCTCGGCGCCGAGTTTCATGATTTCACCCTGCTGGTCCTTGGGCAGCGCGTCGAAAATCTGTTTGGACATGATCAACGGCTCAAGCATGAACCAGTAGGACTTGCCACGGCCGGTCGTCAGGCTCTTTGCGACTTCTTCGAGCCGGAACGAGATCAGGCTGGTCGACGACGTGTATGTCGCATCGCAGGCGCCCGTCTGCATCGCCGCATAGAGCTCATTCGACGGAACCGAGAGCGTGGTCGCACCGGCCGCTTGCAGCATCATGTCGAACTCACGGCTGCCGCCGCGAATCTTCAGGCCCTTTGCATCCGTCGGATTGAGGATCGGCTTGGAGCGGCTGACGCATCCGCCAGCCTGCCAGATCCATGACAAGATGATAACGCCTTTGTCGGCCAGAAAACTGGCGAATTTCTTACCGAGCTCGGAATCCTTCCACGCCGCACCCTGCTTGTAAGACGTCACGAGGCCCGGCATGAGGCCAATATTGAGTTCCGAAAATTCGCCGCCCGCGTATGAGATCGGATAGAAGCTGATATCGAGCGCGCCTTTGCGCACCGCTGAAAACTGCGCGACGGTCTTCATCAACGATGAATTGGCATAGACCTGCCCCGTCAGCGCGCCACCGGTGCGTTTTTCCAAGTCGGCAGCGAACATCCGGCATAGCCGATCGCGAAAATCGCCCTGATCGATGGTGCCGCCGGGAAACTGGTGCGAAATTTTCAAAGTCTGCGCGGCCGAACCGAGCCGGGACATGCTGATCACGGCTGGCGCTGCGAGCGCGCCGGCAATGACGTGACGACGGGTAATGGGCATAGATTCCTCCCTTACGTAATGGCTTATTGCTTGGATGACCTGATACGGCCATGCGCCCCCGGATTTGGAACCAGGTTGGGCACGAGGTATAGACAAAATCCCGCCGACAAGCCAGACAACAGCCGAAATTTTGGTGCCACGCATCATGCGTTTTTAGGGACTTTTTTGTCATGCCGAAGCCGTTAGCGGGTGTCCGCGTTCTCGAGCTTGCCCGCATCCTGGCCGGGCCATGGGCGGGACAAATGCTGGCCGACCTCGGCGCCGACGTGATCAAAGTCGAACGCAAAGGCGTCGGCGACGACACCCGCGGCTGGGGGCCACCGTTCGTCGAAGGCGCCGACGGCAAACACATCGGCTCGGCCTATTTCCATGCCGCCAATCGCGGCAAGCGTTCGATCGAAGCCGACTTCGAAAACGAAGACGGCCAGCGCATCGTGCGCAAGCTCGTGCGGCGCTCGGACATACTGATCGAGAATTTCAAGGTCGGCGGGCTCGCCAAATTCGGCCTCGACTACAAGAGCCTGGCGCCGGAAAACCCGCGGCTGATCTATTGCTCGGTGACCGGCTTCGGACAGGACGGCCCCTACGCCAAACGCGCCGGCTACGACCTGATGGCGCAAGGCATGGGCGGCATCATGGATCTGACCGGCAGCGCCGACGGCGAGCCGACCCGCATCGGAATTCCGATGTCGGATATTTTCACCGGCTGCTATTCGGTGGTCGGCATCCTGGCAGCGCTGACGCAACGCGAGAAGTCCGGTAAAGGCTGCTATGTCGACACCGCGTTGGTCGATTCCACCGTCGGCGTGTTGTCGAACCAGGCGCTCAATTACTTCGTTTCCGGCAAGGTGCCCAAGCGCATCGGCAATGCACACGCCAATATCGTGCCCTATCAGGTTTTCCCGGTTGCCGACGGTTACGCCATCGTCGCGACCGGCAACGACAATCAGTACGTCAAGTTCTGCAATGTGCTGGGCGCGACCGAACTCGCGCAAAATCCCGAATACAAAGGCAATATCGGCCGGCTCAAGCACCGCGAAGAATTGATCGGAAAATTGTCGGCCCTCACCTCAAAGATGAAGCGCGACGACCTGCTTGCCAAACTCGAGGCGCAAGGCGTGCCGGCGGGCCCCATCAACGATCTCGAACAGGTGTTCGACGACCCGCAGGTTGTTTATCGCGGCATGAAGCTCAATCTGCCGAGCAAGGCAGCCAAGAGCGGCAGCATTCCTGGCGTGCGCACGCCGATCGTGATGGACGGCTGGAAGGCGGCGTCCGAGCACCCAGCGCCGCTGCTCGGCGAGCATACGGCGGAGATTTTGAAGGAGATCGGCGAGAGCTGACGCCGGCTATTTCGCCGGCGCGGCCTGCCGGCGGCGCGTCTTGGAGCCTTCGATCGCCTCACGGATGTTTCGCCGCAGGCTTTCGAGATCGTACGGCTTTTGCTGGACGACGACGCCCTGGCGGACGGCATCCTGGGCGCTCGCGCTGTAGCCGGTCGTCAGCAACACGGGGATAGTCGGGAACCGCTCGTTGATTTCGCGCGCGAGATCGAGGCCGTTCATGCCGCCGGGCATCAGGATGTCGGAAAACACCAGATCAACGTCGCCATCCAGCCGCAAGGCCGCGAGCGCCGCCTGCGCGTTGGCGACACTGCGCACGCGGTAGCCGAGCTGGCGGAAAATACTGGCCCCAACTTCTGCCACGTCGGCATTGTCCTCGACCAGCAACACGGTGCCCGCCGGTTCTGCCGGCGCCTCGGTCTGCTCCTGCGGCGACGGCGGCAGAGGCACCTCGTGACTGCGCGGCAGATAGATTGTGATCGTGGTGCCCCGCCCTTCGGTGCTGGTGATGGTCGCGGTGCCGCCGGATTGCTTGGCGAAGCCGTAGACCTGGCTGAGGCCGAGGCCGGTGCCCTTGCCGACTTCCTTGGTAGTGAAGAAAGGCTCGAACACCCGCGCCAGCACGTCGGGCGGAATGCCGTGGCCGGTGTCGGCGACGCGAATGGCGACAAATTCACCGCTCAGCCCCTCTTCCGTCGCCTCACCTTTGAGCGTCACCGGTTTCGCGCGGATCGACAATGTGCCGCCGGCCGGCATGGCATCCTTGGCGTTGACCGCAAGATTGAGGATGGCGAGCTCGAACTCGCCAGGGTCGATGCGGATCGCACACACGCTGTCCGGCACGTCGACCTTGATGTCGATATCGGTGCGCAACGAGCGCGTCAGCAACTCGCGCAGCAGCGGCAGCCGTTGCGACAGATCGATGACCTGCGGCGTCAAGGTCTGCTGGCGCGAATAAGTCAGCAACTGGCGGGTGAGCGATTCGCCGCGCTGGGCGGCGGTCGCCATCATGTCGAGCAGCCGCAGGTGTTTCTTGTCGGCCAACTCGCCGCGCAGCCGCTGCACACTGCCGCTGATGATCATCAGCAGATTGTTGAAATCGTGCGCGACGCCGCCAGTCAATTGGCCGATCGCCTCCAGCCGCTGCGACTGGCGCAACGCACCTTCCGCCAACTCGCGGCGGTCGGCCTCGTCGTAAAGCCGCTTGGTGCGCCGTAGCGCCAGCGCAAAACCAAAAAACAGGAACGCGGTCGCCGGCAGGCCGAAGACCAGATGGCTGCTCATGTAATTTAGCCAATCGTCGACGATCGCCCCTTTTTCCACGCCGGCGAGTACATAGACCGGAAATCCGGTGAGCTTGCGGTAGCCGATGCGGCGGTCGATACCGTCGAGCTGGGCTTCGACCGAGAAAATATCGCGTTCCAAGCCGCGCTTGACGCCGACGCGAAACTGGCTGCGGTCATCGAGCTTGGTAAGGCGATCCTTGGGCACCGGATAGCGCGCCAGAAAGCCGCCGTCGGCGCGCGCCATGCCGAAATAGCTGCCGTCGGCGTTGCTCATTTTCGCGTAGAAGTCCTCGAAATAACTCGGATACACGGCAATCGAAACGACCCCATTGAACTTGCCATCGTCGGACTGCCGCTGCTGCGACAGCGCGAAGAAATAAGTATTGAGGCCACCCATGCGCGGCTCGTGGACGCTGCTCACATAGGTGCCGGGATTGCCGGTCGCCTGTGCCTGGAAATAATCCCGCGTCGAGAAATCGAGATTCTTCGGCACCGATGCAATATTGGAGGAAACCAGTGCGTGGCCGTCGCGATCGATGAGCGCGATGCCTTGCAGCTGCGGCATGGCGTCAACGATACGCTTCAGCCGGGCGTGCAACGGACCTTCATTCTGGCGAATATCGTCGTCCGACATTCCCCGAACGACTTCGTCGATCTCGGCAAAGGTGCGCTCGATGGTCTGCAGCACCTTGAGCGCATGCTCGTGCAGGATGTCGAGCGAGCGGTCAATGCGCTCGTCGCTGACACGCTCGAAATTGCGGTAGCTGACCGTGGCGGCGAACGCGAACAGCACCGCCGGCAGCACCAGCGATGCCACCATCATCAGCTTGAGCAGCCGGATGGCTGCATGGCGCGCGGTCAACATCTGACTGGTAAATCCCGCCGAACGGTGGCCGGCATAATTTCATAGATTGCCGACTCGGACGAGTATTTTGAATCGTCCCGGCGCGGCTTTATTGGGACGGGATTCGGCCGAACACTTGGCGCTAACCGCTTATAAACAGGCGGCGGAACCTTTTCGTTCCGTGCGCGTTGTTGCTCTTCGTATTGGTTTTAAGAAACCGCGGTCGGCGCCAGCGCGTCGATATCGGTGGCAATATCGATCACCGCCGGACGATTGGCGGCGAGCGCCTGTTGCAGCGCCGGCGCGATGTCGCCGGCCCGTTCGACGCGGATGCCCAACGCGCCCATATCTTCGGCGAGTTTGGCGAAATTCATCGGATTATAAGTCCACAATTCGCGTCCCTGCTCGGTCTGGGTACCGCCATAGGCGCGGTCGAAGCCGCGCTTGGATTGATTGCCGCCGCCATTGTTATTGACCACGGTCACGCTGTTGATTTTCCAGCGGACCGCCGTTTCGATTTCGGCGATGTGATACCAAAAACCGGCATCTCCCGTGAAAACCACCACCGGACGCTCCGGGCAGGCCGCCTTGGCGCCGATGCCGGCGGGAAATGCCCAGCCGAGATGACCGGCGCTGCGGATATAGCTCTGGGTCGGCACGCGCGTATCGTACATGCCGCCCATCCACATGCCGGCATGGCCGGTGTCGACAACCACGATGCCGTTGTCGGGCACGTGCTGGGTCAACTCGTGGCAGATGCGCGCCGGATGGATCGGCGCGCTGTCCGATTCCAGCAGCGGCTTGTATTTGGCGGCCCATTCGCTGCGCAGCGCGGCGATTTCCTTGATCCAGGCCGCACGTTTGGTCGCGCTCGACTTGTCGATCTGCCCCAGCATGCGCACCAGCACGGCTTTGATGTCGCCCAGCACGCTCGCTTGCAACGGATAATTGCGGCCGAGCGATTCCGGCTCGATGTCGATCTGGATCGCCGGCGTGCCAATTTTCGGCACCGCCCAGAAATGCGTGGTCATACCGCCGGTCTCGGTGCCGATGAAGCAGACAAGATCGGCGGCGTTGACCGCGCGGTTGGCGGTTTCACGCGAATAGCTGCCGACCACGCCGACCGACAGAGCGTGCGTACCGGGGATGCAGTCCTTGCCGTTGAGCGAGGTCGCGACCGGGATCTGCAGTGCCTCGGCGAGCGCGACCAGCTCGCGCCCCGCGCCCGAGGCGCGCGCGCCGCCGCCGACGACGAAGATCGGCCGCTCGGCCTTTTGCAGCAGATCGAGGGCGATTTTCACATGCGCGGCTTCCGGCTCCGGGCGGAACGGCGGCACGCGCGCGAATTGCTGCTCGACCAGCGGCTCCAACTCGGCTTCTTCGAGGTCGAGCTGACCCTCGTTGCCGCGGAATTGCAGATGCACGGGGCCCGGCGCGCCGGAGGTGGCGACGCGAAACGCCTGCCGCACCATGTCGGGAATGCGCGTCACGTCGTCGATGGTGGCGTTCATCTTGGTCACCGGCTCGAACGCCGGCACGTCATCGATTTCCTGATAGACCTTGCGGAATTTGGTTTTCGGGTCGCGCCCGCCGGTGAAAGCGAGCACCGGCGAATGCGCTAGGTGCGCATCGCGCAAGCCGGCCGCGAGATTGAGTGCGCCGATCACCTGCGCCATGCAGATGCCGGGCTTGCCGGATGCGCGGGCATAGCCGTCCGCCATGTAGGCCGCCGACTTTTCGCCATGGCAATGCACGCGCGCTATTTTGGTATTGCGCCGCTCCATTTCGACAAAGGTGCGGCGCAATACGGCCGGCACCATGAAGACGTGCGTCACGCCGTAGCCCGCCAACATATCGGCTAGGCATTCGGCGCCAATCATTTTACGGTTGTGACCAAGCATGATTTTATCCGGTTTCTCGGCGGCGAGGCGTCCAGTAACCATCGGCGCGCCGACGTGGCAAGAGCTTGGAACGAAAGAGCTTGGAAGTTGACGGGCCGCCGGGGCTGAGTCAGGCTTCGACATCGCATGGGGGAATTATGACAATTCGCATCCGTACTCTGCCGCCATCGTTCTGGCCATGCATCGCGTTTCTTGGCCTTGCGGCGGGGCCCGCCACAGCCGCCGGCTGCAACCCGGCGAATATGTCTGCGCCGGCTCGGGCGGCAGCATTCTCGTCGGCCTCGGCTTCAAGTTGAAGGCGGACGGCAGCTACACCGATCTCGATGGCACAACGTCGGGCCGGGCCGTCTTCGAGGGGTCGTGCGTCCCCTTCGTCGGAGGTCATCTTGACGGGCAAATGGGACGCAATGTGCGCGGCGGCACCAATTTCGAGATCAACATGATCAGCTGCAGCCGCAACTAAGCGTGGCGAGAACACTCAGTCCGGCTTGAAATTCATCGCCACGCCATTGATGCAATAGCGCAGATGTGTCGGCGGCGGCCCGTCGTCAAAAACGTGACCGAGGTGGCTGCCGCACCGGCTGCAATGCACCTCGTCGCGCATCATGCCATGGCTGGTGTCGGAGGATTTTTCGACCGCGCCCGGCTCCGGATCGTTGAAGCTCGGCCAGCCGGTACCACTCTCGAATTTCTTCTTTGACATGAACAGCGGCTGTCCGCAGCCGGCGCAGGAGAATGTGCCGTGGCGCTTTTCGTAGTTTAGCGCGCAGCTACCGGGCGCTTCGGTGCCGTGCTCGCGCATGATTTCGTATTGTTCGGGCGTGAGCAGCTTGCGCCACTCCGCCTCGGTCCGCGTCACCGGATAAGTTTTATGATCCATTCGATTGGCGCTCCGTCCAATTATTATTTGATTGCCAGCGGATTGACCGGCGAGCCGACCGCGCCGGTGATCGGGATCGCCGGCGCCACGAACATGAATTCATAGACCTTGTCGGCGGCGCAATCGTCGGCGAGCTCCTTCAACTGGAAGATCTCACCCATGGTCATGCCCATGATCGGGATCGTGATCCAGTGCCAGGGCTGGTTGATGCCCTCCTCGCTCTCGTTCGGCCGCACTTCGCAGCCCCAGGTGTCGCTGGCGAGCGCCGCCAGTTCGACGCGCTTGATCCATTCCAGGGTTTCGAACGCAAAGCCCGGCGCGTCGCCGCCCGGATAGCCGTCCCAGCTTCCGGCCTTCTGACAGCGTTCCATCTGCCCGGTGCGCACGATCACGTAGTCACCGCGCTTCATCGTCACGCCCTGTTTTTTTGCCGTCTCATCGAGATCGGCGCAGGTCATGGCGTAGCCGTCATCGAGCGACTCGGCGCCCTTGTAGCGGGCAACATCAAGAAGCACGCCGCGTCCCACCATTTTGTTCTTGGTTTTCTCGATGCCGCATTTCTGCGCGCCGGCGCTGGTCACTTCGCGGCAGTCGTAGCCGTTCCACATGTAATTTTCATAAAACACATGCCCGAGCCCATCCCATTGCGTGCCGCATTGCAGCGGCATGGTCACCATGTCGTCGGCGGCGCGGATGCCGCGCTTGTCAAGCACGCCGGAATAGGCGTCGGTGCCGGTGCGCAGCATGGTGTGGATCGGGTTGGTGCGGCCCATGGCCGGATATTTGCTCTTGGCACCCTGCGGTCCGGTGTGATCAAAATTTAGAGCGAGCGAGATCACCTTGCCTTTCTTGACCAGCCGGGTGGCGGCGATGATGTCCTCGGGTGAGGTGAAATTGAGCGTGCCGATTTCGTCGGCAGGGCCCCATTTACCCCAATTCTTGTACTTCTCCGCGGCGTCGCGCATGTCCTGGCGGGTAATTTTTCGAGCCGGCATTGCATATCCTCTGCTGAAATTGGCTGGTGTGCAGCTGGCCGAAATACAGCCTGCGGCAGGGCACGAAAGCAAGACCTGCGCGGGAGCCTTATGGCTTGTATTGAATTCTAAAAGCTGGGCGGAATGCTGCGCTCACGCGGGGCGAATTGTTGCATGGCAGCGTAACTTCATCAATATAAGCGTGCCGTTCATAGGATCAGCGTGCGTTCATAGGCCGTTCACGCCAATTCTGCCACCAATCAGGTGACCGATACTGCTGTCGGGACCAAACACTCAAGGAGGACAAAAAATGTTGAGAAAAATTTCCCTCGTTCTATCCGCCGTTGCGGCACTCGGGCTTGCAGTCGCTTTTTCGGCGCCCGCCGACGCCGAGCCGGTCAACAAGAACGTACGCGTTAACAGGACCGTGAACGTTCACCGCAACGTCACCGTCAACCGCAACGTCCGCGTCAATCGCAGCGTCGGCGTCCGTGGCCGCTTTGTCGTCGGTCAACGTTATAATGGCCACGTCTGGTACGGCCACAACCGTCACCGTTGGCATGGCGTTTGGTACGGCTACGGCATCGGCCCATGCTGGATCAACGTCGATGGCGAGTGGTTCTGGAACGACGTCGCCTGCCCCTAAAGACCTAGCATCGCTAGGCGTAAGCCCTGCAAGACCGCCCAAGTCAGCTCATGTTGGCTTGGGCTTTTGTTTTGCGTTTGGTGCGAGCGCAGGTCCCCTACTGGCGTCGGGCACGGACGATGCTACGATGACGAAAAAATAGGGAGGGTTTCATGCGCTCGATCGTAAAACATGTAGCCGGCTGCGCCGCATTGCTTGCCGCGGCTCTAACCGGCGCGCCGGCCTCGGCCGCGGGCTACCCCGACCACCCCGTCAAGATCATCGTGCCGTTCGCCGCCGGCGGACCGACCGACGTGATGGCACGCATGCTGGCCGTGAAACTTGCCGAAAAGCTCGGCCAGCAGTTCTACGTCGAGAACATGCCCGGCGCCGGCGGCAATATCGGCACACTCAATGCCGCGCGTTCAACCGGAGACGGCTATACGATTCTGGTCGCGTCCTCGAGTTACGTCGTCAACCCGAGCCTCTACAAGAATTGCCCGTATGACGCTGAGAAGGATTTCATCCCGGTCACGCTGGCGGCCATCACGCCGAACGCTCTGATCGTTCATCCCTCGATCGAGGCCAAGACCGCGAAGGAACTGATCGAATTGATCAAGGCTCATCCGGGGAAATTTACCTTCGCCTCGGCGGGGCTCGGCACGACGCCGGATCTGGCCGAGGATCTGTTCAAGGTCACCTACAATCTCGATTTTGTCATCGCGCCTTATAAAGGCGGCAGTCCGGCCGCGCAGGCCGTGCTCGCCAACGAGGCGCCGATCGCCTTCGTCGCCATGACACCGGTGACACAACTGGCGAAGACCGGAAAAATTCGCGCGCTGGCGGTCACCACCCAGAAGCGCTCGTCGGCGCTACCCGATGTCCCGACTTTGACGGAAGCCGGCGTAACTGGGCAGAACTCCGAAACCATGCAGGGCGTGTTCGTGCCCAAAGGCACGCCGCAGGCCATCGTCGATACATTGCAGAAGGAAGTTTCTGCGATCGTGAAGAGCCCCGATATGCAGGCGAAGATGCTGCCGCTCGGCTTCGAGCCGGACGGCGGCTCGTCGGCCGAGTTCGCGGCCTATGTCAAAGCCGACGTCGCCAAGTGGAAAAAGGTGATCGCGGACGCCAAGATCAAGCAGATCGAATAAGTGCTGATCCGTCGTAAATGAAAATCATCGACATCCGCGAGACGGCGGTCCCGCTCAACTCGACGCTCGCCAATTCGAGCATCGACTTCAGCGAGATGACGACATCCGTCGTCGCCGTCATCACCGATGTCGTTCGTGGCGGCAAGCCGGTCTGCGGCTTCGCCTTCAATTCCACCGGCCGCTACGCCTGCGGCGCGCAGATGCGCGCGCGGTTTATTCCGCGCGTTCTCAAGGCGCCGCCGGCTTCCTTGTTGGACGGCGCTGGCGATTTTGCGCCGGAAAAATTCCTCGCCGTCATGATGCAGAACGAAAAGTCCGGCGGGCATTCCGAACGCTCGGTCGGTATCGGCACCATCGAGGTCGCGATCTGGGACGCGCTCGCCAAGATCGCGGACAAGCCGCTGCATGCGCTGCTGGCCGAGCGCTTCAATGGCGGCAAGATTGCCCAGAAAGTGTTCTGTTATGTCGGCGGCGGCTGGTACGCGCCGGGCAAAACCACCAAGGATCTGCAGGACGAAATGCGCCGCCATCTCGACGCCGGCTATACCATGGTGAAGATGAAAGTCGGCGGCATGGCGCTCGCCGACGACCTCGCCCGCGTCGAGGCAGTCAAAGCGATCCTGCCGAAGGGCGCGCAGCTTGCGGTCGATGCCAATTCGAAATTCGACCGCGCCAATGCGCTGACCTATGCGCGCGGCCTTGCGCCCTTTGCCTTGCGTTGGTTCGAAGAACCGTGCGATCCGCTCGATTTTGCGCTGCTGTCGGAGATCGCCGCGGCGTACAACCCGCCGCTTTCAACCGGCGAAAATCTGTTCTCCACGCAAGACGTAGAAAACCTGGTCCGCTTCGGCGGTTTGCGGCCGGAGCGCAATGACGTGATCCAGATCGACCCGCCGCAGGCCTACGGCATCGTGCAATATGCCCGCACGCTCGACATGCTGGCCGCTCATTCCTGGCCGCGTAGCGCGATGTTTCCGCACGGCGGCAACCAAATGTCGCTGGCGATTGCCGCCGGCTTCGGCCTCGGTGGCGCGGAGTCCTATCCCGGCGTGTTCGGAGATTTCGGCGGCTTTGCCGACGACGCAACGATCGAGAACGGCCACATCACTCTCTCCGACCGCCCCGGCATCGGCTTCGAGGAGCAGGCCCGGCTCTACAAAATTATGCGGGAATTGTCGGGGATTTGAACACCTGCCGCCAGGCTCGGCTGCTGTCGCCAAAATGCAACATCGCCGGCCAATTCGGATGGCCGAGTTATCAACGGGTGCCTGCCGGCTGCCCGACTCAGATACGCCTTGCCGAATCAAAAATTGGCGAGCGGGGACCAAACATGCGCTTGGAATCGGTTGAGTATCGGTTATCTCAGTCCGACGAGCGTAAGCCTGCCAACGAAGAAATCCAGCAGAACCAGCTGACGCCGGCGCGGCAAGCCGCGCTCAACGCGTTGGAGCGCGAATTCAGAGAAATGTTGAAGGCCGCCCGCGCCAGCGGCGCGGTGTAAAATCATCCGGCGGTCGGCTATGGTGCGGCGGCGACAATAACCGCTGCCGCTGTCATGTCGGACCTCCCAGCAATGGACACCGAAGCCCTCCGCCGATTGCACTACGCCGCGGCCATCGCCTGCGGCGTATTTGCGGCGCTGGTGGTGCACATCGTGCTGACCGTATTCGGCGTCGGGCTCGACGCGGTGCTGCGCGACGCCTCCGCCGGCACCAAGCCACAACTGTTGTCGGCACTGGCCTGGTGGGCCATCGGCGGCGCCGGCTTTCTCAGCGGCTGGGCGACCGGCGCTTATCTGATCGCGGCCACCCGTGAGCGCGATTTCGTCTACCGGCTGGCGCGGCGCTTTTTGGTGGCGCTGGTGTTCGCCGCCGCCACCGCCGGCGGCATCATGAGCAAGACCGAGAATCTCGGCGGCACGGTCGACGTGATTGCCGGTCTGACCGCATTGGGCTTGGGTTTGATCTGCGCCTTCTGCGGCGCGCGGCTGGCTTATCTCAACGCCGAACAAGTGTAGCTATTTTTCCGCCGGCTTGACGCCCGCCAGCTTGCGGGCGCGCGCCTTCTTGTCTTCGATCTTCATGCCGCGCGCGATCTGGATGCGCTGCGCCTGCGGGGAACCTGCGCCCTGCAGGCTTTCGGTCAGATAGCCGACGGCGTTGCGGCCGATGGTCATGTTCTCGATCAGCCGAAGGATACGCATGCGGTCGGTCACCTCGACGCCGTCGCGACCTTGCAGGAATTTCCGGATCAGCGGGCCGACCTCGTTGTTCTGCAGGTCCTTTTCCGACGGCATGGTCACCATCAGCCCGCCGGCCAGATCCTGCGCGAGGCGCGCGATCTCGTAGGGAAAGCGCGTGACGTTGTGCTTGGCGACGTTGGAGAGCATTTCGTCGTTGATGTAAGCGCCGGAAGCGACGGGCTTGGATTGATGCGCGCCCGCCATGCAACTCGAATAGATCGTTTCGTTGAGGTGCGTCATCTCCACCAGCTTGTCCTTGATGTGGGATGCGCCTTCGACGCCATTGTATTCCGCGGCCGAAGCCGCCGCGCCGATCAAGACGTCGCCCAACCCGGTCTTACAGACGTAGGACGAGCGGTGATAGGTCGTGAAGCGCTCGACCAGCGATGAGGCGAAGTCCCATTCGCCGTCCATGAAGACGTGCTCATGGGGCACGAACACATTTTCAAAGACGATCAAGGATTCCTGGCCGGCGAATTGCGCGTTGCCGGCGTCCATCGGACCGCCATCGACAATGCGGGTGTCATTGGTCTGGCGGCCGACAATGTAAGTGAGGCCGGGCGCATCGACACGCACCGCGCCGACCACCGCCCAATCGCGGTCGGCTTCACTCAATCGCATGGTCGGCATGAAGATCAGCCAATGCGAATTGACCGCGCCGGTCTGATGCATCTTGGCGCCGGAGACATAAATGCCTTTGTCGTCGCGCCGCACCACATGCAGGAAGAGATCGAGATCGGTTTGCTGATGCGGCGCCTTGGAACGGTCGCCCTTAGGATCGGTCATGGCGCCGCCGATCACCACATTGGCAACCTGCGCACGCTTGAGAAACGCCAGGAAGCGCCGGTGATAGTCGGTGCCGTTCTTGGCGTCGATGTCGAAAGTCACCGAATGACAAGTGCCGATGGCGTCGAGGCCGACACAGCGCTGGAAACAGGTGCCGGTGCGGCGTCCCAATTCGCGCTGCATCTCGTGCTTGTTGACGAGATCGCCCGGCGCGGTGGGCACATGCAGGAAGCGGTTGATCTGGCCATCGCTGATATCGGAATGGACGGTGGCGAGATCGGGCCGCTCGGACGCGATCCGGTAGGTTTCCGCCATGGCGTTGACCGAAGGGCGGATGACCGGGTTGTCGACCGGCTCCGGCACGCGCTCGCCCATGAAGAACACGTTCATGTGGCGGCCGCGCAGCGAGTTGACGTAGTCGTCCGCCGTTGCGATCCGCGTTTTAAAGTCGGCCCACAGGGTTTCGAAGTCACTCATCGCGCTGCTCCTGCGGAGCGAAGAGAAGAGTGACGCTCGCGGATGAATTGCCGTGTGGCCGGCGCGTCCGCCCCGGCTAAATGCGGCGCCGCGAACGCGGGCCGCATTCCTGCGAACTCATCTTCAAGCATGCGCAAAGATTGTGCGTCGTCCACGTCGTACCAACCCGCTACGTTGACCACCGGCAGCCCAATATCGCGCGCCCGCTGCAAAGTGAGACGATAGACCTCATTGGCGCCCCACGGAATATCCTCAAACAGCCGCGGATGCGGCCGCGACAATCCGATCAAGGTGTAGCCGCCATCGAAGGCCGGACTTAAGACCACATTGTCGCCTTGAAGTACGGCGGCAACGGCCTCGCGCAGGATTTCGGCGGGCAAGGTCGGCGAGTCCGAGTTGACCAAAATTGCCCCGTCATGACCGGCATTCAGAAGATCGGCGCTCGCCTTCACCAATCTGGCGCCGAGATCGCCGTCGCCCTGAACCATCAAATTGAATACGTCCGGCAGCAGCCGGCGCAGCGCCGCCTCCGAGCCGAACGGCGTGTACACCGCGTAGCCGGCGACGTCGCCCTCCCTGACTAGAGTTTGGATGGTCCGCGACAGATCGCGGATGAAACAACTCGAAATCACCACGCATTCTTCAGGCAGCAACGGCGGCGACAGTCGCGTCTTCGAGGTCCCGACGGCCGGTGTCTTGCACACGATGGCAATGGCGATGCGCGTCATCGGACATAAGCCCCGATCTTGAGACTAAAGGCGCGCGGAAAAGAATGGTGCCAGGGGCGGAATCGAACCACCGACACTGCGATTTTCAATCTTAAACTTTATTATAGTAATCAGCGAGTTACAAAAATAAAAGTGTCTAACTGAGTAACAAAGATCAATGGGTTAGAACGGATCTGTCTAACATCTGCTGAGCTGCCGACCGATTGTCCGCTCTTGTCCGATTTTGTTGCAGAAGTCGGGGATTGAAGGGCGAGGCAATTGGCTCGATATCTTGAAGGCGGCCCCCTTGCCACCCGCTCGATTTGAGAGCGGTGGCTCTGAAGCTGTGGCGCTAACACTCGTAACG
>Ga0209483_1000146_pt1 | contig 67925 bp, 55 predicted proteins | sample NGEPerA_FD_184508 | JGI IMG/M metagenome (GOLD analysis project Ga0209483, IMG submission 184508) | Arctic peat soil microbial communities from the Barrow Environmental Observatory site, Barrow, Alaska, USA - NGEE PermafrostL2-A... | ecosystem: Environmental > Terrestrial > Soil > Wetlands >... | reverse complement strand
GGCCAACGCCGCTCGAAAAGATGGCCGATTCCGACGGCAGCAATTCGGAAGGCGAGCAGGCGTCGGACAATCTGGCAACGTCTGTCGGCCAATCGCTCACATCCGGCGGCCATAAAGGAACCGTGACCATCACGCGCACGCTCATTCCCGGCGTGCTCACGCAGGTCGTGACGGTTGGTTCACACAATCCGCACGGGATTCCGCCGGCGGACGAGGATTACTCAAGCTGGGGCAATGAGGCCCTTTGGCGGTGGTAATGCGACTCTCTCTGTTTCTTTCCGCCGCCGCGCTGTGCGTGGCTGCGGCGTCGCCGGTTTCTGCAACGGAACTCGGACGCAATCTGGCCGGTGAAACTTGCCAGAGCAGCGGCGTCGCCGCGCCCGATCAGCCGGTGAGCGTGATGTGCGGCGGCGCGGCCGAAGCCATCGGCCAGATCAGTATCGTCCCTCTGTCGCAAATGCTGCCGTCCGATGTCACGGCGCGGCGCACGGCGCTCGCAAGCATGATCGGCTCCAATAACGATGCGCAAATATGCGGCGATCCCCAGTGGATCGGCAGCGCCACGCTTTTGCGCATCTGCAAGCTCAAGAGCAATGGCTGGCCGCGGGTCGTCATCGGCATGGAAGCCGCTGGAAAGCTCTATCGGGGCGACGGCGTTCCGTCCTCCACGCCGGCATTGCTGGCCGCTATCGCTGCCGACGCGCATGTGGCGCCTGTCGCGGGCGATACAGCGGCCCTCACGCAAGCCTTGCAAGCCAAGCTACCGGCCGGAATTGTGCAGGCGGCTGCTCCGGACTATGCGAACTACAAGCTATCCATCGAAGCGGCACGGCTCGCCGGTGCGGCCGATAATTATTCCATAGCCGAATCCAATTATCAGCGCGCCGTTACGATTGAAGAGCGGCTGTTCGGCGAGAATTCCGCAGTAGTGGGTACCACGCGGCTCGAGCTCGCCTTGCAGATCAGCAATCAGGGACGCTTCGCCGAGGCGGCGGCGCAGTTTCTTATCGCGCAGAATATTCTCGAGAAATTGGACAAAGGCGCGAACGCCCGGCTGGATTCCTATCGCGCACTCGACGCCGCCAATCAGCGCGACTATGCGAATGCCCTGACGTTCGCGAGACAGGCCGCCGCTATGCGCCGCGAGGAAATAGCAGACGCGACACACGCCAGTGCGGCTGCTGACCAGCCCAATGCGGCGCCGGTCAGCCAGGGGGAGCTCGCGCATGATCTTCGCATCGAAGCGGAGATGGCCTTGCGCCTTGGCGATTTGGGCAGCGCGCGCGCGGCGGCCGAAGAGTCGCTGTGGATCGTCAGCGAAGAGCCGGGCCTGCCGTTGTGGTGGCGCGCCGACACGATTGCGCTGATGGGCGAAATCAACGAGCGGCAGGGCCGGGTCATCGCCGCCGAACATGATTTGCGCGATGCGCGCGATCTGAATGCCAAGCTTTTCGGCGACACCGCGCCGGCTGCGCTGGCGGATCTGAAACTCGGCGCGTTCTACACGCGTCAGCAACTTTATCCCGCGGCCGTCGATGCCTTCCGCCCGGGTTATGCCATCGCCGCGAAAGACCCGGTCGCACGCGGCGAGATTCTGCCCGACGATGTGGTGCAGTTCATCGCCGCGGATATGGCGACCGGTGCAAGCGCCGATGCCGCGACGCGTGAAGCGGAAGTCTTCCGTGCCAGCCAGTTTGCAAACTCGGGAATCGCCGATCAGACCATCGCACTCGTGGCGGCCCGGCAGGCCGCCGGCAACGGCGCGCTTGGCGATCTCGTTCTTCAGGCTCAGCAGGCCGCGCGCGATCGCGACCGTGCGCGCGTCGAGCTGGCGGCGGAATTCGCGAAACCGGACGATGACCGTAGCTCCAGCCGCGAACAGAGCCTCGATGCCAAGGTGAAGCTCGCTTCCGTGACAGCGGACGATCTGACCGCGAAAGTGCGCCAGAGCTTTCCCGAATATGCGGACCTGGCCGATCCGGGGCCGGCCGATCTCGCGGCCGTTCAGGCGCAGCTGGCACCCGATGAAGCGATGGTCTCGTTCGTTATAGGCGACACGTCGAGCTACGCGCTCGTCGTGCGGCATGACGGTCTTGCGGCCGTGCCGTTGGCGATTGGGCAGGACGCGTTGGCTGACGACATAATCCATCTTAGAGGCGCGTTCGTGCCCGCAGGCGGACGCTTGGCGGAATTCAGTTTGAAGAATTCCTATGCGCTTTATCAGAATCTGTTCAGCCCACTTGAAGCCAAGCTGGGCGGCGTCGATCATCTGATCGTCGTGCCGGGCGCGGCGCTTTCGAGCCTGCCGTTGGCTCTTCTGGTCAGCACGGCGCCGGGCGGCGAGTATGATTACAGCCATGCCGCATGGCTGATTCGGCGCTTCGCGATCAGCACCGTGCCCTCTCCGCGCGCGCTTCTGTCGTTGCACGCCGAAGCCTCGCATCACGCGCCCGCGCCCCGCGCATTCCTCGGGCTCGGCAATCCCGACTTTCGCGGCTCCGGCGGTGCGGCTGGCGCGAAAGCCTTGGCGGATCTGACCGGCTCCTGCCGCGTGGCCGGCCCGATCCCCGCCGATCTGCTGCGCTCTCTTCCGCCTCTTCCGGGCACGGCCGCGGAAGTTCAGACCGTTGGCGGCCGCATTGGCGGCACCGGCGCCACAATCCTTCTGGGCGCGCAGGCGACCGAAGCAAATTTGCGCGCGCAACCGCTCGATCAATATGCGGTGCTCTATTTTGCAACCCATGGCATCCTGCCCGGCCAGTTGCATTGCCAGGGCGAACCCGCGCTCGCGCTTTCTCCGCCGTCCGGAACGGCGGCAAACACCGATAGCGATGGAATGCTTGCGGCTAGCGAAATCGCGCAGCTGCGCCTGAACGCCGATCTGGTCGTTCTTTCCGCCTGCAACACCGCCGAATCGGCGGACGGACTTGGCGGTGGCGCGTTGGAAGGATTGTCGGATGCCTTCTTTGCCGCCGGCGCGCGCGCCGTGTTGGCGAGCCATTGGGAAGTGCCGTCCGCCGAGACGGAGACACTGATGAGCGGCGTCTTCGACCACGCAAATCGCACGCGCGGACTGGCGGAGGCCCTGCGTCAATCGCAGCTTGCGCTGATCGCCAACGGCAAGACCGCGCATCCTTTCAACTGGGCTGCATTCACGATCATCGGCGACGGTGAGGGTTTTGCCGGTGCCGCGCAGCGCAGCACGCAACTGACCAACACGGGACATTGAAAGCCATGCGCCGCACACTGCTCGCTTGTGTTCTCGCACTCCCCTTCCTGGCCACGACGGCGCAGGCGACCCAATACATTATCGGTGAAGCGCGGGGCATCGGCCTTAAAGCGGGATCACCGCTCGATCCAACCAAGCCGCTTGTGCTCAAGCAGGGCCAGCACCTGACGCTGATTTCGGAAGACGACGGACAGCCGGTCTATCTCGACGGGCCCTATCAGAAGGCGGCGGCACCGCAAGGCTTCCAACTTGTGTCCGCCATTTCTGGCCTTGGGGCACAGGGATCGAATTCGGTCACGTCGGGCGTTACGCGTGCCGTGGGTGAAGTCAATTTGCCTAACGCCTGGCTGCTCGACGCCACGCATCCCGGAACGGTGTGCCTGCAGGAAGGCCATGATCCGGTATTGTGGCGGCCGACGACGCAAGGCGAATTGGCCGTGGTCATCCAGCCGGCCGACCGGAGCTGGAAAGTGCAATCCGATTGGCCCAATGGCGTGGACCGTTTGGCGGTGCGCAGCGGTCTAGGCATGCACGGCGATGCCACCTATTTCGTGTCCATCAATGGCGTGGAAAGCGCGATGACCATCAGCACTGTTCCGGCCTCGCTGGCAAACGACAAGGCACGCCATACCTGGATGCTCCTGAAGGGATGCACGCCACAAGCCGATGCGTTGCTCCGCACGGCCCGATGAATCCTGGTACAGCCGCCCGCGCGGGAAAGCTTCTGCGCAGCCGGCGCTTATCCTCGATCCTCGCGCTTGCAGCGATCACGATTGCCTGCGCGTTGGCGGCGGTTACTCTCGTCGACCATTTCATAGTGCTGATCAGCGCCAACAGCTTTGTGCAGGATTGGGAAGTCGCCTTTCTCACGACGCCGCAGGCTCCGAATCCCAACATCGTGATCGTGGCGATCGACGAAAAAACATTGGCGTTTTTTCCTTATCGTTCGCCGCTGGACCGCGGATATCTGAATGATCTGATTCACGAACTGGAATCAGATCATCCGCGCGCCATCGGGATCGATTATCTTTTCGATCAGCCCACGGTGCCTGACAAAGACAGCGCCCTGCGCAAAACGCTGCAGGACGCGCGCGTTCCGCTGGCCGTCGCCTATCAGGAAAACCCACCGCCGTCGGTTGCTGCTCCACTCGTTACGCCGGGGCAACTTGCCTATGAACGCTACTTCGTGCCGCAGACCGCCCGCGCCATGCCCAATCTGACGAAGGACGCCTATGGCACCGTCCGTTCGATCTATTCCGGCGGGAAAGACATCAAGGGGCAGTGCGTAAACGGCTTTGCGTGGGCGCTGGCGGAAGCGTTCAAGGCGAAGTTGAGGACGCACAATTCTTGCCCGAACAAAAAGACCAAAGAACGTCCCATTGTCTGGCATGCGGCGCCGCCGGACGCGAAAAATGCCTTTACCGAAATCGCCGCATTCACCGTGATACGCCCAAAACCCTCGGACACGAATAGCGCCTCGCCCAAAAAGCCGGCACCGCTCACGTTCAAATTTCCGGCCGATACGTTCAAGGACAAGATCGTCCTCATTGGGTCCGACGAATCGCTGGTTGACCGCGACCGCACGCCATTCGCGGCGAAATCGGCGGCCGGCAACATGGCCGGGATCGCCGTTCACGCCAACGCGATTGCAACGCTTATCGATCGTGAGCATTGGCGCGCGACCGGCTGGGGGCTGAATGTTTTTGTCGCGTTTGTCCTTGCATTGATTGGCGGTGTGCTCGGCATTCTCAATTTCCATTTGGTATGGCGTATCGGGGCGATGGCCGCAGTGTTGGTCCTGTTCTGGGCAGGCGGTGCCGCGCTTTTCTATTACGCCAATGCAATGATCGGATTGCTGGGGCCGTCTCTCGCCATGATCGCGAGCTTCGCTGGCATGGATTCGCTCACGGGCCGTGAAGCGCGGCAGCAGCGTCAGTTCATCCAGCGGGCTTTCTCGCGCTATGTGTCGCACAAAGTGGTCGAGCAGCTTATCGCCGATCCCAGCAAGCTTTCGTTGGAAGGCGAGCGCCGGGTGATGACCTATCTGTTCACAGACATCGCGGGTTTCACGAGCGTCTCGGAATTCATGGAGGGTAAAGACCTGGCCCTGATGCTGAATGCCTATCTCGAAGGCATGACCTCCATCGTGCTGCGCCACGAGGGAATGGTGGACAAGTTCATCGGCGATGCCGTGTTTGCCATCTTCAACGCACCGGTAGATTTGGAAGATCACGCGCAGCGCGCCGTGCAATGCGCACTGGACATGGACGATTTTGCCGAGAATTTCCGCCGAGAGCAGAACGCAAAGGGCGTTGACTTCGGATTGACGCGTATCGGCGTTCATACCGGCGCCGCCGTCGTTGGCAATTTCGGCTCGCAGGCGCATTTCAACTATACGGCCCAAGGTGACGCCGTGAACACCGCCTCGCGCCTCGAGGGCCTGAACAAGACGTTTGGTACCCGGCTTTGCGTGAGCGAGGATACCCGCGTGTTATGTATAAACATCGCGTTTCGCGAAATCGCGTCCGTGGTGCTGAAGGGCAAGACAGTGCCCACTGTCGTCTGGGAGCCGCTTCATCAGGGCCGGGAAAGGCCGGAATTGATCGAGCGCTATCGTGCCGCCTTTGCTAAGTTGAAGGCACACGATCCGGCGGCGCAGACTATGTTCGAGGCGCTTGCACAGGAGGCCCCGGATGATAGCTGTATCGCTTGGCATTGTTCGCGCCTGCGGGCTGGCGCGACGGGCGTGGAAGCGGTGATGACGGAGAAATAATGATTTGGTCGATCCTCCTCGTTCTGATCCTGCTTGCCGCCCTGTATCTGGGCCGAGACTATTTTGCGTCCAGTCAGACGCCGGCAGGCACGGCACCGAGCCATACCTCCGCAAACCACTCGCCGGTGGACGCGGCACATGCCGCTTCACATGCAACTGGTCACGCAACAGCGGCGCATGAAACGGTCGCCTCGGCTGGAGACAATTTCCAGCACGCCGTGTCGGTGGCGCTTATCATCGCGCTGGTGCTTGTGGTTGATCAACTTCTTCGGCGTTTCTATTGGCAAGGATATCTACGCCAGCGCCGTAATAGGGAAACACCAAAGCTTGTTCAGGACATCGTTACTATCCTGCTGCTAGCCATCGGCGTCGCTATCGCCCTGTGGCTCGAAGAAGGGACCACATGGGGTGGGATTGCAGCAACCGGCGTGGCGATTGCAGCGGGCATCGGTATCGCGCTTCAGCCGGATATTCAGGATGTTTTTTCCGGCCTCGCGATAAATTTCGAAGGCTCCTATTCTATCGGCGACTGGGTCACGGTGAATTCGCCGGAATTGAAAGATCCGATATATGGCTTCGTCAGCGGGCTGAGCTGGCGCAGCACTTATATCACATTGGAAAACGGTACCCGTGCGAGCATTCCGAACCGCACCTTCACGTCAAATGCGATCGTGAACCACAGCCTTCCGATCGGGCCCAAGCGTCTGTCCGTTGAGGTCAGCGTCGATGTAAGGCTGCCGTCGGATCGCGTGATCGACATGCTGCATGGCGAAGCGTTCAAGTCGGTTCGTCACGCTGGCCTTTCACGCAAACCCGATCCGGAAGTTCTGGTCACGAACATTTCTTCCGATGCGGTGAAGTATGAAATTCGCTTCTGGTCTGAACCGGCCAGTATCACGCCGTCGGCGGCGAAATCCGTCGTTTTGCGCGCATTGCAGGATGTGCTTTTGCAGAACGAGCTACCGATGCCTGTGACGCAGATCGAGCTGACGCAACCGCCTGATCTTAGCGCCACGCTTGGAACGCAGGAGATTCACGACGCGCTCGCCAATGCGGGCCTGTTCCGCAATGCGCTCAATCAGGAGCAGCGTGAGGCGCTTGCGGCGCGTTGTAAACCGATCGAGCTTTCGCGCGGCAGTGTGCTCATGCATCAGGGCGATGCGGCAACGTCCATGTATGTCATCATGGAAGGTGCGATCAGCATTTGCATCGGCGCGCAGCAAAGCGAACAGCAGGAAGTTGCGATAAGCGCGGCCGGCGACGTCGTCGGCGAGATGTCGCTGATGACGGGTGCGCCGCGCACCGCGACCGTTACGGCGCTCACGCGTGTGCGCGTTCTGGAAGTCACCAAGGATGCGATTTCCGATTTGCTCAGCCATTCGCCCGAACTGTTCGAACGGTTCAGCCGCGTGCTGGCGCAGCGCCAGTTCGAGATCGACGCGCTTGCCAATCGCAAACCCGACAAGCACGCCGTGGAAGGCGATATTCTGGCTCGAATGAAAACGTTTTTTGCGCGTGCTTTTCGGCGTAGCGAGGAAACCAAAGAGACGAAGCCGGCTAAAAGCTGATCTGGGTTATCGCGTAGATCATCCCGACATATGTCAACTGGTGCACAAGCTGGTCGAGGCCGAAGATTATCCAATACAGGTTGGTCTGGTCATTGAGCCGGAATCGTTCGTCGATCCGCGCTTTCAAATAATCCGCGTGGTAGTGGATCACGAATTCCGCAGCGAGTACTGCCCCGATGGCAACAGGCGCGCGGGAGAGCATGAGGAGCGCCGGCAACGATCCTGCTGCATGCAGAAATGCATGCAGCAATCCGTTTGGATGCAGATAGACACCTTTTTTTTTGATCATCGCGGGCGTTTGCAAGGCAAAATCGCAAACGAAGTGCTTAAGCTGGAATATGAGCATCGCCCAGAGAATTGGATTCATGGTGCTGATCCCCTGTTCGCCGCGCCTGACGGCTCCAAATCTTCGATCGGGCGAGCTTCGCCCCGCCGTCTTTCAACAACATTAACGCCAGCTTTTCAGTTACCGGATATGAATTCCAACCTGGCCGAACGCCGCCAACCTATAGGGCGCATATAGCGCGGCGGCGTCTGCGCGGATAGTGGAGGCGGTCACACAGGCGGCCAGCGCCCAAATGGCACGATCTTGTTGGCGACATCGTGGCCGATATCGGCGCGCCCGAGGTAAGGAATGCCTGAGACCGAGCACCAATGTTTGGCAATCTGTTCCTCGTTTTCCCCAAATGGCGGATCGTTCTCGGGGATCGCGCTGCAGCGGCCGAGCCGGATGCCAGCCACTTTGCGAATCAGAGGATTGCTCGTGATATGAAAAAATGCGCGATCGATCGCGTACATGTACTCGCAAACCTCTTCAAGCATCAGAACGTGGCCGGACAGATCCGGCTGCAGCGCCGTACCGATTATGCAACTGAGTATCGTGAGATTGAACGCAGCCGCTGGCGGCGACAGCGATGGCTCCAGTGTGTCAGCCGCCTGTTCCACGAGGAAGCGCAGAGACCGAATCACCGCTTCCTCGCCGCCGCGCATTCCATGGTCGCCTTCGCGATTTAGATCGGCGGGGATCGGGCCATGCACGACGCGTGGAAACCCTGCTTTGTATAAAGCGGCGAGAAGAAAGCCGTCATCGCTATAGCCGAGATAGGTCTTTTCGCGCGCAGCCGGTTTGAGCCCGGCTAGCACGGCCTCCACGATCCGTCCCGAGCCATAGCCGCCGCGGGCGAACCATAGCGCATCGAAATTTACGTCATTGGCGAATTCCAGGAACGCTTCGGCGCGCGCCGCATCGTCGCCGGCAAAATGACCGGACGAGAGAAAACATTGCGGATGAAAAACGATCTCGGCCCGACCGGGATACAGGGACGACGCCAGCGCGGCCACCTTTTTTGCGGTCTCGTGCTCCAGTCGCGAAGCCGGCGCCACCACGCCGATTCTGAAATTGGTACTACTTGCGGCCATATCCCCGTCGCTTGTCACCTTGGTATGAGGCTTATAGCTTCCGGCGATGACTCTCGACAGGCCCTATTTTTTCTGTGGTATCGGCGGCAGCGGCATGCTCCCGCTGGCGCTTATCTTGCGCGGGAAAGGCGTTGCCGTTTCCGGCTCCGACCGCGCTCTCGACCAGGGCCGCACGGCTCAGAAATTCGAATTCCTGCGTAAGAGCGGTATCGCCTTGTTCCCACAGGACGGCTCCGGCGTGACAGACCCGAACGCCATCGTCGTCGCCTCCGCGGCCGTAGAGGATACCGTGCCGGACTTGGCGGCAGCCCGGGCGCTCGGCGCAACGCTGATGGTGCGAGCCGAACTGCTTGCCGATCTCTTCAATGAGGCGGACCATAGCATCGGCGTGGCCGGCACCAGTGGAAAATCCACCACGACGGGCATGATCGGCTGGATATTATCGGCCGTGGGACGCGATCCCACTATCATGAACGGCGCTGTGATGAAGAATTTCGCGACACCGGATGCGCCATTCGCCAGCGCTTTGGTCGGCAAGAGTGACATTTTCGTCAGCGAAGTGGACGAGAGCGACGGTTCGATCGCGCGCTATAGGCCCACCTTCGCGGTCGTGAACAATATCGCGCTCGATCACAAAACGATGGATGAGCTGTGCGCCTTGTTCGAAATATTCGCCGCGAAGGCAGACATCGCGATTCTCAATCTCGACAATTCGGAAACTGCTGTGCTCGCCGCGAAAACGCGCAGGGGAAAAACGATCACCTATAGTCTCGGCAATCCGAAAGCCGACTTCGCGGCGTCGAATATCACGCCTGTGCCGGACGGCATTTTATTCGATATTCGCACCAAAGACGAAACCGCGCATCTCCATCTCAAAGTCCCCGGCCGCCATAATGCGGCGAATGCGCTAGCGGCCCTGGCGGCCGTTTCTGCTTTGGATGTTCCTTTGATGCAGGCGGCAGAGGCGCTGGGGCGCTTCACAGGCGTCAAGCGCCGGATGGACGTTGTCGGCACCGCCAATGGCATCACAGTGATCGACGATTTCGCCCACAATCCGGACAAGATCGCAGCCACGCTCGCAACCTTGCATGATTTTCCGGGCCCGCTGCTGCTGATGTTCCAGCCACATGGCTACGGTCCATTGCGCCTGATGAAAGACCAGTTCATCGCCTGTTTCGCGCAAAATATGCATGGCGAAGATGTTTTGCTGATGCCCGAACCGGTCTATTTCGGCGGCACGACAGACCGCAGTGTTTCCAGTGGCGATATCGTCGAAGGTGTGCGCAAAGCTGGGTTGCAAGCGTTCGCGCTGGAAAGCCGTGCGCAATGCGGCGTCAAACTGCTGGAATTGGTGAAGCAAGGCGACCGCATTGTCATCATGGGCGCGCGCGACGATACACTTTCTGTCTTCGCAGCGGATTTACTGGCCCGGTTGAGAAGTTAATTGGTGCGTTACGGTACCGTTTACGAATTTTTCGCCATTATTTGTCTGGCGGCAGCCTGAGATTTTTCAGGCGGCCTTCGTCCGTGCGATATAGCGGTCGATCACGCTATCCAGAACGTCCAGCGGAACGCGGCCGCAGTTCAGGCCTGCTTCGTGGAAATCCTTGATGTCGTAGCGCGCACCCAGCGCTGTCTTGGCGCGCTCGCGCGCTTTCGTCCAGACGGTATGGCCGAGCTTGTAACTGCAGGCTTGCGCCGGCGTTGCGCAATAGCGCTCGACTTCGCGTGTCGCAAAGCCGGGCGCGTCGCCATCCCCATCCACGAAATACTGTATCGCCTGCTCGCGGCTCCATTTCAGATGATGGATGCCGGTATCGACCACGCAGCGATTGGCCCGGAAGAGCTGAAATTTCAGATAGCCGATGCGGCCGAGCGGATCGTCGTCATACATGCCGATCTCATCTGCGAGTTGCTCGGCATAAAGCGCCCAGCCTTCGGCATAACCGGAGAAACTGCTCGTCTTGCGGATGAGCGGCAGATTCTTGTTGGAGAGCGCCAGGCCGCCCTCGAGCTGATGCCCGGGCAGGCCTTCGTGGAACACGGTGGTGGAGAGCGCCCATTTCGGCCATTCCGCGCTGTCGTGCAGATTGAAATAGACGATGCCGGGACGCGATCCATCGAGTGCCGGCCCTTGGCTGAAGGCGGAAGCCGCGCCGGGCTCGGTCGCCGGCGGCACGCGCCGCACTTCGAAAGAATAGGTCGGGATGCGCTTGAACACGGTCGGCAGACGCGGCCTGATCTCGGAAAGCCGCTGGTTGCAATAAGCAATTGCCTGCGCCTTGCCGTCATCATTGTTCGGGTAGAGCGATTTTGGATCTTTGTAGAGCGCCAAGATGCGCTCACCAATCGTGCCTTTCGACATGCCCTGCGCTTTGAGCAGCGTATCGAGCCGCGCGCTGATATCCTTCGCCTGATCGAGGCCAAGCTGGTGAATTTCGTCCGGTGTCATGCCGGTCGTGGTCGTGAAGCGCAGCGCTGCGGCGTAGAAGCCCTCGCCATCTTTCAGCTTCCAGATTCCCGCATCGTGGGTTGCCGCCGAACGCATGATCTTTGCCTGCGCGATCTGGCGGTCCAGCGCGGGAGCAATCTTGTCATTGTAGATCGCGGCGGCGTTGGCCGCGTAACTGTCCGGCAGGCCTTTGTCTTTCGCACGCTTCGCGATGGAGGTGACGAGCAGGGACTGGTCGGCAGGAAGCCGTGTCGCCGCCAATTGCGCCAGCGTTGTATCGAGCAGGAAATCCGGGGGGGTGACGCCGAGGGCGCCGTCATGTTTCATGCGATCGGTATTGTCGTCCAGTTCCATGGCGAAGGCTTCAAGGCGCGAAAGGTAAGCATCGGCATCGGCTGCGTTTTGAATCTTGTGCTTGGTGTCGAGAAAATCGGGAACGGACTGATAGACGCCGGTAAGCTGGCTTACCGCATAGGGCGATGGACCGAACGATGTTCCGCCAAAATCAAACGCCGCCACGCGAGCGCGCGAATCCAGCGTGTAGAGGACGGTGTCATAATTCACGCGGTCGATATCGTTCAGTGGGGCCGCGTCGATCGTTTTTTTAAGGCGGCGTAGCTGATCGGCGTTGAGCGCCTTGCTGGCGGCAATGCCGGCTGCGGATTCATCGCGCAATCTGCTCTTGAGATCGGCGTTCGCGCCATTGTCGAGCCCAAGCTGTGTTGCGCCTTCGGGGTTCTGACGCAGATTTTCGCGAAAAAAATCATCGAACAGCGCGTTGAGCTTCGGATTGCCCGGCGTGTCGTCCGCATAGGCGGCAGGCAGAATGGCAAACGCAAATGCGGTGGCGGCAGTCGAAGCCAGAAGATCGCGGCGGCTGAGCATGATGTCCCCTTGAAGCGAAAGTAATTGATTTTAGGGATTATTGCAGCCAACCGGCAAGGCACGGAATTGTCCCGATCTGTCGCGAATTCTGCCGTAGCTCTAAGCGATAGGAACCATACCCATCAGCGCCAGCGCATTCCCGTCTGGATCGAAGAATTCACGCAGTTTCAACTCATGCGTCGCGGTGCGTTGCACTGTACCGGCGGGCCCCACAAATCTGATGCCCTTGGCTTCCAACGCCGCTCCCAATGTGTCGATGTCCGGCGCGTTGAAATAGAGAAGCGAACCACCGATGGGCGCGCCCGGTTGCATTTCGTTACCGATCATCAGGCGCATGCCGTCGAGTTGGAAGAATAGCATGCCGCTGACTTCAAACAGCAATGGCAATCCGAGAACATCGCGATAAAATGCTTTGGCACGCTCGAGATCGCGGCAGGTGAGAGCGACCTGAACAAGATTGCGACCGGCGAGGCTGGTGCTCGATTCTGTCATGATATTTCTCCCACAACGTACGTTGGCGAAATCGCCGCCTTTTCATCAGGCGATTCATTGCATACTATTAGGTCGTCACACTGTTAGGTAACCTAACGATTATCCAATTCGAAAGCTTCGTCAAGTGGTAGCAAGAAATTCTCCGCGAAGACCCGAACAGGTCGCGGATTTGATCCATGGCGCGGCGATCCGTCTGCTGCGCTATGTCCGCAAGGAAGATGTGGCCTCGGGCATACCCGGTGCGCAATTGTCGGTTTTGTCCGTGCTTGTTTTCGGTGGCCCCCAGACGTTGGGTTCACTGGCGGCGGCGGAGCAGGTGCGTCCCCCCAGCATGTCGCAGACGGTCGGAGAGCTGGAAAAGAAGGGTTTGGCGAAACGCCGGCCTCTCGACCGGCGTTCTAGTGAGATTTCGGTGACCGAAAAAGGCCGGCGCCTGCTGGAGCAGGGCGCCGCCGCCGGCTCGCCACGTTGACCCAAGCCCTGTCCGGGCTTTCGCAGGACAAGCTTCAGAAGCTCGAAGAATCCGCATACACCATTATCAGCGTGACGGATTCGACGATCTAGCCCCGGCCGATCAGGCCGCGCGGCGCGTGTCGCGGCGGCCGCGGAAACCGCGGTTTTTGTTGCGAGGCTTCGCGTAGTTGATCGTGCGTTCCGGCTGCTTTTGCATCGGCGGCGCGTCGTTCACGGCGATCAGTGGCTGCTTTACCAGCCGTTCGATGGCTTTGAGCGAATCGCGTTCATCCGGCGCGCAGAAGGCAATGGCGATGCCGCCGCTGCCGGCGCGCGCGGTGCGGCCGATGCGGTGGACGTAGCTTTCCGCCACATCCGGCAATTCGTAGTTGATGACATGCGTGACGTCGTCGATATCGATGCCGCGGGCGGCGATATCGGTCGCAACCAGAATACGCAAACGACCCGCACGGAAATCGTCTAATGCGCGCTGGCGCGCATTTTGTGATTTGTTGCCGTGAATGGCGTCAGCCACGTGGCCGGTTTTCGAAAGCTGATCGGTCACTTTGTTCGCGCCATGCTTGGTGCGCGTGAAGACAATGACGCGCTTCATCGCAGGATCGCGCAGCAGATCATGCAACAATAGGCGTTTGTCCTGCACGTTCACATAATAGACGCGCTGCTCGACATGGTCCGCGGTAACCTTCTCCGGCGTCACGGCGACGCGTGCGGGCTGATGCAGAATGTCGTTCACCAGATGGGCAACTTCACCCGGCATGGTGGCGGAGAATAGCATCGACTGGCGTGCGCGGGGCATATGCGAAACGATCCGCTTCACGTCCTTAATGAAGCCCATGTCGAACATGCGATCGGCTTCGTCGATGACTAGAAGGGTCGCGGCGCCGAGGCGCACATGCTTGCGGTTGATGAGGTCGAGCAGGCGGCCCGGCGTTGCCACCAGAACGTCCACGCCCTGGCGCATCGAATTGATCTGCTTGTTCTCGCTGACGCCGCCCAGAATGACAGCATGGCGCAGCTTCAGATTGCGGCCGTAATTGCGCAGGCTCTCATCGATCTGCACGGCCAGTTCGCGCGTCGGCGCCAGGATAAGGGCACGCACGCCATTCGGCCCAGCAGCAACACGTTCCTCCGCCAATTTCTGCAAGAGCGGAAGACCGAAGGCCGCCGTCTTGCCGGTACCGGTCTGGGCAAGGCCCAGCACGTCGCGGCCCGAGAGGATCAGCGGAATGGTCTGCGCCTGGATCGGCGTCGGGTGGGTGTAGTTCTCCGCGGCAAGCACAGAGGTCAGCGCGTCGGCAACGCCGAGCGACGAAAAGGTAAGGTCAGTCAAAATAATTCCTTCGTTGACACCAAAGCGGTGGAACGCCGCGCGTGGGGGCAATTTGCCGTCTTCCACGCACAACTGGAGCGAACGGTATGTTTAAGAAGTCCTGGCATGACCGGCGCCCTGAAGATGCGGCGCCCCGTGCGAACACGCGGACGAGGGCCGTATAGGGCGATAAGCCTTAAGAAGTCAACTCACTACCCCTCTTGCGCTTGATGATCTGTATCGCATTTTCGAGCGCGTTCAGGAATTGCGATCGGTCCTGCTTCGTGAAGCCGGCATTGTAGGTTTGTGTGCCCGTGACCTCTCGCAGATGGCGGTGCAGCTCGCGCATGCCGAGTGCCATGCCGATGCTTTCTTCACTGAAGGCTTTGCCTGTCGGGCCGAGTACGGCGGCCCCCTCCTTCAGGCACCGCGAGGCGAGGGGAATGTCCGCCGTGATCGCGATATCGCCTTCGCCGATACGCTCCGCAATCCAGTCGTCGGCGGCATCCGCCCCTTGCTCAACGATCACATGCTTAACGCGCGGATTGGCATTTGGCCGGATGCCGCCATTGCTCACGATGTGGACCGTGAGGCGATGGCGATCGGCCACGCGCTCCACCTCGGCTTTCACCGGGCAGGCATCTGCATCGACGTAGATTTCAAGCAACGCTTGGTCCTGTTTCGCGCTGGGGAACTCGGGCGAGCCGTATTTTGCCACAAATTCCCTATAAGTTTGCGCAATTGTCTGGAAGGTCCGGGAAACCCGGGCGCGGGAGGTTTTCATGGGTTTGCTCTGGTGGATTGCACCGGCCCTAGTGGCCGTATTTGGCGTGGCTCTGGCCTTGGGCGGAATTGGCCATCTGACACGCGGGAATATCGGCGGCGGCAGCGGCCGCGCGGCGGTGGGCAGTACAATCGGCGCCGTCGGCTTGGCGCTCGCCCTTCTCGGGCTCAACACGCAGCTCTTCGCCCGCCTGACCCATGAAGGCCAGGTGGCGGATGTGAGCGTGAAGCTGCTTAACGGAGGCGACAGCAAATACCTCGTCACGATCAAGCGGCTGGATATTCCCGATCTCGTGCAAACCTGCGTGTTGCAGGGCGACGAGTGGATCATCGAAGGCCGTGTACAGAAATGGCAGCCTTGGGCGAATGCCGTCGGTCTCGATTCCACGTATGTGCTGGAACAGATCTCCAACAAATATTTCAGTGCCGCGCGCGGCAATGGACGTCCAATCACGGCGTGCGATCTGCAAGGTCCGAAACCTGCTGTCGATCAATATGTGCCGGGCTCTGTTCTGGCGTGGCTCGCAAGTCATGCGTTCACTGAAGAGCGCCGGTTCGGCTCTGCCAACTACATGCCGCTGGCCGATGGCGCGATATATCGCGTGGTGATGACGCAGGCCGGCTTGAACGCAGAGCCGGAAAATCCGGCGGCACAGGCTGCAAATGCAGCGCGTCCGGGCGGGCAATAGTTTCTTGTTTGACAGAAATTTCTTACTGTATTAAGAGTAATATTCTCTGATACAGAGGCGGCTTTGTCCAACGTCCTCACGCTCGATCCCATCGTGGCCGCAAGCGAAACGGCGGCACATCGCCGTTTGCGCCCGCTGAGCCGCGCATTGGCGTGGTTGTTCACGACGCTGCTCATTCTCTTCGCGCTCTATTTGCTGGCGGAAATTGTGATTGCCCTGTTCTTCAGCGCGCATGTCCAGATGAATTCTCAGGGCGCTACTGTCTCCTTCAGCCTTCACGGCGTCTTTCCGCCGCCCATTCCGGGAACCGTACGCCTGTCGGATCAACCGCTGATCACCCGCCTGTCCGGCGTTGTCGACCTTATCGTTGCCATGACCCCGATCATCTTCATCTTCCGGCATTTGCGCGAACTGTTCCGCCTCTACGCCGGGGGAACGGTATTCGCGCGCGAGAACGCACTGCATTTAAAGCGCATCGGTATATGGCTGATAGCTTATCCCTTTGCCAAGTTCGCGGCCAACATGCTGTTCCAGCTTGCAGGCGGCGTGGACCATCACTGGTTTTATATGATCGAAGTCTACGCATTAGTGCTGGGCATTATCGTTGTCGCGATCGCGCAGGTCATGGAATTCGGACACGAAATCGAACAGGAAAAGGACTCGTTTATCTGATGCCTATCGTCGTTCGTCTCGATGTGATGCTCGCCAAGCGGCAGGTACGTTCCAACGTGCTGGCGCGCGCCATTGGCATCACCGATTCCAACCTCTCGCTGCTCAAATCCGGCAAGGTGCGCGGCTTTCGCTTCTCGACGCTGGAAGCGATCTGCCGTTTCCTCGATTGCCAGCCGGGCGATTTGCTCGAATATCAGCCCGACCAACGCAAAACGCCGCTGCGAAAAGCCGGTTAGGGCGCGGAAATTCTCACTATCTGCGTTGGTGCGCAGGATGATAGACAGCGCGCCATGGCCGCCCCGCTTCTTCTTTTGCAAAACATCCACATACGCTTCGGCAACACGCTGTTGCTGGAGGGCGCGGAATTATCCGTAAGTGCGGGCGAGAGGCTGTGCCTTGTCGGGCGAAACGGCTCCGGCAAGTCCACGCTGCTGAAGATCGCCGCAGGGCTAATCGAACCCGACAGCGGAACGCGTTTTGCACAACCGGGCGCCGTCATCCGCTATCTACCTCAGGAGCCCAGCCTCGCGGGGTTCGCGAACATTCGCGCCTATGTCGAGGCCGGATTGGGCGAAGGCTACGACACCAACCGCACTCATTACCTTTTGGGCAAGCTGGGCCTGACGGGAGAGGAAAATCCAGCGCATCTTTCCGGCGGCGAAGCGCGGCGCACCGCCCTCGCCCGCGCGCTGGCGCCGATGCCGGACATTCTGCTGCTGGACGAGCCGACCAACCATCTTGATCTGCCGGCCATCGAATGGCTGGAAGAGGAACTGAAATCACTGCGCAGTGCACTGGTTCTTATCAGCCATGACCGGCGTTTTCTGGAAGATCTGTCGCGCGCGACGGTGTGGCTGGATCGCGGACGCACGCGGCGACTTGATCGCGGTTTCAAACATTTCGAGAACTGGCGCGACGAAGTGCTGGCGCAAGAGGAAATCGAGCGCCACAAGCTCGACCGCAAGATCGCGATGGAAGAAGACTGGGTGCGCTATGGCGTCAGCGGGCGGCGCAAGCGCAATCAGGGACGTCTGACGAGGCTCGGCGAATTGCGGCAGGGGCGTCGCGAACAGCTTCGCGTCACCGGCCAGGTGAATCTGATGGCCAGCATGGGCGAAGAGGGCGGCACGCGGGTCATCGAAGCCAAGAAGATTTCCAAATCCTACGGCGAGAGGCTTGTGGTCAGTGATTTCTCGGTCCGCATCCTGCGTGGGAATCGCGTCGGAATTGTCGGCGCGAATGGCGCGGGCAAGACCACGCTTCTCAACATGCTAATCGGGCGGCTGAAGCCCGACACCGGCAATGTGAAGATTGGCGTGAATGTGGAGATGGCGGCGCTGGATCAGAACCGCGCGGCGCTCGATCCTGAAACGATTGTCAGCGCGGTGCTCACGGGTGGCAGCGGCGACATCGTGCATGTCGGCGCCGAGCCGCGTCACGTCGTGAGCTATATGAAGGATTTTCTTTTCACACCACAACAGGCACGCTCGCCGGTGCGCGTTCTGTCCGGTGGCGAGCGCGCGCGACTGCTGCTGGCGAAGGTTCTGGCCGTTCCGTCGAACCTTCTGGTGCTGGACGAGCCGACCAATGACCTCGATCTGGAAACGCTCGATCTTCTGGAGGAGATGATCGCGAATTATGCGGGCACGGTTCTGGTCGTGAGCCATGACCGCGATTTCCTAGACCGCGTCGCGACCTCCGTATTGATGGCCGAAGGCGAAGGGCATTTCGTCGAATATGCCGGCGGCTATAGCGATATGCTGGCCCAACGCGGATATGGCGTCGTGGCCAACGAAACGACGAAGACCAAAGCGCCAAGAACCGGCGAGGCAAAGGAACGCCGAAAGCCGGACATGTCGCGTCGCAAACTCACATTTTCAGACAAACATGCACTCGAGACACTGCCGGCGAGGATCGTCAAGCTCGCGGGAGAAATTGCGCAATGGCAGAAGCAGCTATCCGACGGCGCTCTCTACGTGCGCGACCCGAAGGGTTTTGCTGTAATCTCCGAAAAGTTAAAGGCTGCGCAGTCCGATCTCGAGAGCAGCGAACGGCGCTGGCTCGAGTTGGAAATGCTGCGGGAGGAGATCGAAGGCGCCTAGCGTTTGCCGCGATAGGTGCGCGCCATCTCGCCAAACGATACGAGCTTCTGGTGCGCTTCGTCCCATAATGCCAGGCGCACCATGCGAAAGCTCTGACCCAACGTAAGGCGCCCCATGCTTTGCAGTTCGGGATAATCGCGCAGAACTTGCCGCAGCCGATAAAACGGGATGCGGCTGCTCAAATGATGCACATGGTGGACGCCGATATTGGCGGTGAACCAGCGCAGGACTAGCGGAAGATCATAGTGCGAGCTTCCGGCCAGTGCCGCATTGTGGATCGCCCAGGAACCGTTGCGCTCCCACATGACGTCTTCATATTGATGCTGCACGTAGAACAGCCACACGCCGATGGAAGACGCAAAAAACATGATGGGCAGATGCACCATAAGGAACGGCCCCACGCCCACCAGCCACATCATCGCGACAACGGCGGCGGCGATGCCGGCATTGGTCGCCAGTGCACTCACCCACGGCCGCCATCCCATGCGCATCTGATAGACGGGCAACCTATGCTGAATGAAGAACATGTAAGCTGGCCCGATGCCGAACAGCACGATCGGATTGCGATAGGCCCGATAAGCGAGTCGTCCGAGCCAAGAGCGTTCGAGGTATTCACGCACCGTCAGAGTTTCGATGTCGCCGACACCGCGCCGGTCAAGATTGCTCGACGTTGCATGATGAATGGCGTGATTGCGCTTCCAGTAATCATAGGGCGTGAGCGTGAACACGCCGAGGACGCGGCCAACCCAATCATTTGCCAGGCGATGGCCGAAGAACGCGCCGTGTCCGCAATCGTGCTGGATCATAAAAAGGCGCACGGTGAAGCCGGCGGCCGGAATGGCGAGCAGGAGCGTCAGCCAGTAGCCGATATCCAAAGACAACCACATCAAAACCCAAACCGCGGCTAAAGCCGCAGCGGTGATGCAGAGTTCGAAAATCGAGCGCGCGCGGCTTGGCTGGCGGTAGCGCAGCAACCTTTGTACCCAGTCGCTTCCTTGCGGCGGCGCGGTCACGGTCACGCCGGCCGGATTCACATTTGTATTATTACTCAATTCGACACCTAGAACGCTTCGTTGGGGCCCCGTAGTCGGGCGTGGTTCTCGCTGATTTGCAGCGCGCATTCCACTATAAAAATCGTCACACAACATTCGTGTGCCGAAATGGGCCGGTATCCGCGCACCGGCGTGTTCAAATATCCGGCATTTGCGCGGGAATTAAGCCGAATTGGGTTCTGACTGGTGCAAGGCACTAGAGGGCCACTCTGCGCTTACACAGCGCCAGCAAGGCCGGCCGATCGAGGACATGGAGGCCGGTGTGGTTCAACTCGACCCATTTGGACTTTCGCCAACGCGACAATTTGCGGTTCACGGCTTCGCGTGTTGCGCCGATCAGATGGGCAATATCCGATTGGCTGTAGATGATTTTTCCGTGGGCGCTTTCTTCAAGTAGCAACCGCGCAAGCCGCTTTCCCAAATCCATTGAAGCATTGCGATCGACCAGCGCATCGGTATCACGCAGCCGCCGCGCCATAACAGCAAGCAGTGCCAGCGCCGATCCGGGTTCATTGGTTAGCGCGTCGATAACCAGCCTGCGCTCGATCCGCCACAATTCGGTCTTGCGCGTGGCGTGCGCATCCGTTGAGCGCGGCACGCCATCGAGTACGCCCATTTCGCCTACGACCGTGCCGCCGGACAGCCGGGCGAGAAAAACCGCGCGTCCGTCGGGGCCCTCGATCGTGACTTCGATTTCACCGCTGATGATCGCATAGGCCGAATCCGCCGGGTCGCCGCGCCCGAAAAGGCGCGCCCCTTTTGCCAACAGAACCGGGGAGCCGGTATCGGCCAACATGCGACGGCGCGCGGGTGACAGCACCGCGAAAACGCCATTGTGCGCCAGCACATCACTGACTTTCACTGTCATGCATCCCCCCGACGCGCGAATCCGCTCCGGCCCTTTACTCTATCAAACAGCCGAAAAGGGTCAAAGACATGCGGTCTATGTTCGCATTAATATAGGTCGCGGGGTGGATGAACGAAAACGAGAAAGTCTGATCGTGAAGTCAGTGATCGAACGTGGTTTTTTTGTGTCTTTTGCCATCGCACTTCTTGCGCCCGCGCCGTCCTACGGGCAGGAGCAAAAGGATCGCGAATTTCAGGAATGTACGGAATGTTCCGTCATGGTGGCCATTCCAGCAGGACGTTTTGTTATGGGCAGCCCGGCGAGCGAGCCTGGCCGGTTCGACAATGAAGGCCCGCAACATGTTGTTTCCGTGCGCGCCTTTGCCCTCGCCAAATACGATGTGACAAGCGAGCAATTTCGCGCCTTCCTGCGTGAAACCGCATACCAGCCCGCGCCCTGCGATAAGACCTTGCATCTGGGCTGGCGCTCGCCCGGCCGTGGGTTGGCCTATCCGCCGGACGAGGTCGAGCCGCTTCGCTGGCCGGCGGTGTGCCTCGATTGGCGCGATGCGGAGGCCTACATCGCCTGGCTCAACGCAAAGGCCAAAGCCGAGCATCCTTCATTGGCAGAGCGCCCCGGTCCCTATCGCCTGCCAACCGAAGCGGAGTGGGAATATGCAGCCCGCGCGGGCACGACCGCCGCCCGCTGGTGGGGCAATAGCATCGGCAGCGGCAATGCGAATTGCAATGGCTGCGGCAGCCGGGCGGACAATCAGGTTCTCGCGGACGTCGACAGCTTCAGACCCAATCCGTTCGGCTTGTACGGCATGCTCGGCAACGCGTGGCAATGGACAGCGGACTGCTGGCACAAGAGCTATGTCGGCGCACCCAAAAACGGCGCGGCATGGACGGAGAACAATTGCAGCAAATATGTCCTGCGTGGTGGGTCGTGGGACAATGTCCCGATTTTTGTGCGCTCGGCGGCGCGCAGCGGGTCGCCCGCCGATGGCGGCGAATACGACTATTCCAGTCTCGCGGGATTCCGTCTTGCGCGCGACCTGCCCTGAGGCGGCGCTTTCGTTCAGCGCAACGTGTCGCGCGGATTGAGCACCAGGGTCACATCCATGTCGCCGATGAAATTGCCGTTCGGCAGCACAAAGGGCGATGACAGCAAAACCGCATTGCGTGCGCTGAGCGCGATATCGTGGAACGCAGCGTCCTTCTTGAACCGCGGCTGATCGACGATTTCTGCTTTCGTGACCGTGCCGTTGCGCCGCATTTCGACATGAATCAATATCTTGAAGTCGCGGTTGCCGAGCGCAGCCAGGTTCAAGCTCCACCGCCTTTCCACCTGCGCGCGAATATAATCGCGAATGCTGTAGGTGGTTTCGTCGCCGGACAGGGCATCGTTGCTGGTGCTGTCGGTGTTTGAAATCTCGGAGTTATCCAAAGCATGCAAAGGCGCGTCAGGTTGGCGAAGTTTGGCGAGACCGCGCAACCTGGCTTCCAGAGGATCGGCCGTGGGCGCTTCCTTGCGCGGCGCCACACGGACAGGCGGGCTCGGACTTGCGGACTGCGGCACGGGAATGTGCGCCGCGCGCTGCCGCGGAATCGTCGATTTTTGTTGTTGTTGCGGCGAAGCCGTTTCCGCGCCCAGTTGCACAACTTCCACCGGCAGAAATCGCGAGACGGCTTTTGGCAGTGGCGCCCCGCTTTTCGACAGCACGAACAAAATCAAAAGCGCGCCCAGAACATGCAGCAATACGGAACCGATGATGCCTGCACCGTTCTCTTGCGCATATTTCCGGCCCGTCTCTAACGGGTTCGCGTCTGCTTGGTTGTAGATCTGCGCGATCAATCATCGCCTCAAAGGATCGATTTCTGCCGTCGGTGCAAGGCTAGCCTGCGCGGCGCAATTCATCCAGATGGCAGCGCGAGGGCGCCCCTATTGGCAGGCTCGTCACATCGCTGGCTGCCGCAATGGCAGGCATAGACTCTGGTAAATTCCGCGCCCAGCAGGAACACCTGAGCGGAATAGTAAGCCCACACCAGAAGCACGATCAGACCTCCTGCCGCGCCATAAGGTCTGGCGACGGTGCTGCTCCCCAGATAATAGCCCAGCAGGAACTGGCCGATTTGAAACAACAGAGCCGTGGCGATGGCGCCCGATATCACGTCGCGCCATTGCAAATCTTTGTTCGGTATAATTTTGTAGATCGCCGCGAACAGCGCGGTTGTGAGAATGAATGAAATTGCGAAATTCAGAAGCGCAAGCGCGAACTGGCTATAAGCGGTGTGAAAATCGATGTAATGCCCCAATGCTGTGATCGCTGCCGTGAAGACCATCGAAGCCAGCAGAAGAAATCCCAATCCGATTACCAGCGCGAGGCTGACAGCGCGCCCACGTAGAAGGCGCGGCAGCACGGGCCCTTTTCGCGGCGCTCGCCAGATGCAGTTCAGTGCATCTTCCATCTCGCCGAATACGCCCGACGCGGTCACAATCAGAGTGACCACGCCCACAATGCCGCTGATGATCCCTGTCGAGGTTCCACGGGCGTTGCGGATCGCCAATTGCAAGAGATCGACACTCTCGCGGCTCATGATACGGCCCAGGTCTGCTGAGATTGCTCTGCGGGCCGCATCGGGCCCGAATGCGAGCCCCGCGATGGTCACGGCAATATAAAGAATCGGTGCGATTGCCGTCACTGCGTAGAAAGCGATGGCCGCGCCGCGTGTCAGCGCTTCGTCGTGAATATAGGCATCGATTCCCTCGCGTAGCAGCTGCCATATTCGCCTAAACATGCAATTGAGCCATCTGTCCCCGGCAAGGGAACGTGCAACTGCGCCGCCCGTTTCAAATCCTAGCAGCCGGTGGCCCTTTCGGGGCATCAACCAAAGTTCGGTGTTTATGTCTCCTGATCCCAAATCAGACGCCAATACTGGTTGGCGTAACGCGCAACGGGCGTTGGCAAGCGGAGTCATGTGGACCCGCACGCGCGTCAGCGAGGCCGGTTGGTCCTGGAATGCTTTTTTACGCTGGAGCGCGGCCGCTCTGGTCGCGATGCTCGCGATTGGCATTGTTTGGCTTTATTTTCTGGACTGGAATACGATGCGCGGGCCTGTCGCCCGCTATGCCTCTCACCGGCTGAACCGCGAAGTCCACATCGCAGGCAATCTCGATGTTCATCTGTTCAGCCTCACGCCGCGGGTTTCCGCGTCCGGGGTGAGAATCATCAATCCGGCTTGGGTAGGGCAGCCATTGGCGGCGGATATCGGAAAGCTGGCATTTTCGTTCCGCCTCATTCCGCTGATTTTTGGCACGCTCATTCTTCCTTCGGTGGAGATTGACGATCCCAATATTTTGATCGTGCGCGATGCACAGGGGCGCACGAACTGGGACATCGGGCTCTCAAACGACGGTGCGAAGCTGCCACCCATCCGCCGGTTCACCGTGCAGAACGGACATCTCAATATCGATGATCATTTGCGCAAGATGGTGTTTGAAGGAACGGTGTCGTCCCACGAACGCGCCAATGGCGGCGATGCAGCATTTCAACTGACAGGTGAAGGTAAGCTCAACGGCAACAAGTTTCTGGCGGATGTTCAGGGAGGGCCCTTGCTCAATGTCGATGTGAGCAAGCCTTATCGGTTCACGGTCGACATCCATTCCGGCGCCACACATGTGACCGCGGATGGTAATTTCCCGCATCCGTTTCATCTTGGCTATTTTTCAGCGCAAGCGACATTTTCCGGCCCGACCCTGTCCGATCTCTATTATCTGATTGGTATTCCGCTTCCAGGCACAAGACCCTATCGCCTTTCCGCCTCTGTGACGCGTGACGGTTCGCTGTATCGCTTTAGCAATCTTAGCGGTGTTGTCGGCAGCACCGATCTACACGGCAATCTGTCTGTGCAGGCTGCCGACAATCCCACCTTTGTTCAGGCGACGCTGACGTCGCGACAGCTGACCTTTACCGATCTCGGTCCTATGTTCGGTGCGTTGCCGGCCGGTGACGCGAAATCCGTCAGCGTGCTGCCCGCTACAATTTTGCACGTTGAACGCCTCCGCCAGCTAAACGCCGACATTCAATATGATGCGAAAACGGTCAAGTCGCAGGATTTCCCGCTGCGGGAAGCGCATGTGCACGCAGTGGTCAAAAACGGCGTGTTCACGCTTAACCCCATCGAGATCAATTTCAGCCACGGCAAGCTCATTGGATCGATACAGATCGATGCGCATACCGACAGTCCTGAAACCGATGTGGATGCACGGCTTACCGACCTCCGCCTGGAGCAATTCTTCAGCGGCAATCCGCCTCCACTCGAAGGGTTGTTGGAAGCGCGCGCGAAGCTGCATGGAACCGGCAATAGCGTCCATAAGGTAGGCTCCACAGCGAACGGCGCGATCACGCTCGTGATCCCCAGTGGAAAATTCCGCGAAGCCTTTGCGGAACTGACCGGCATCAATCTGCTGAACGGATTGGGATTGCTGCTGACCAACGACAAAAGCGATACCGGCCTGCGTTGCGGCCTCATGCATTTCGATGCGCGGGGCGGCGTCTTGCATGCGCAGCAATTTGTTCTCGATACGGACCCGGTTCTGATCCAGGGAAAGGGCAGCGTCGATCTCAGCCGCGAGACGGTGGACTTGTCGATCACCGGGCAGCCCAAGGAATTCCGTATTGGACGGGTTCGTGCGCCGATCACGCTGACAGGCTCGCTTTCTTCTCCAACGGTTGGCGTGAACGCAGCCGCTGCTCTGGGTCAGGGCGGTATCGCGGCCGCGCTTAGTTTTCTAAGCCCTGTCGCGGCCCTGCTGCCTTTCGTCGATCCGGGGCTGGCGAAAAATGCGGATTGCGTGACGCTTACCCAAGAGGCGAAGAAAGGCGCCGCGCCGGTGAAGACCCGTCACATGACCACGCCCAGTGGGCGCAAAACGAAACAGTAGCCGCACTATGTTGGGCGGGTGCGCATAACGCTTTGCCCGCGCGCGCGTTATCATCGGTCATGGTCAAACCGGAAAGCATTCTCTGTCCCACGCCGGCCGGTCTCTATTGCCCGGTAGGAGATTTCTACATTGATCCGGTGCGCCCGGTCGAACGTGCGGTTTGATCGAGGGTGCCCTTCCAAACAAATCGAACCACGGAACATCGCACCGAGCCTCGCGTTTGCATTGCTTGCCTCGTGGCCTGCCTTTCTGTGAGAATGAATAATCTTATATTCATTCGTTACCCGGCGAATCTCGCTGCGGTTGGCGCTTGGATCGGGCCGCTGATGAAGAAATCGAACAACGCTATCCGTATCTTGGCCTGTGTGTCGGCTTTGATCATGGCCGGTTGCGGACCTTCCGGTCCGCCACCCATGGGCCCACCCGAAGTCGGAATTGTGGTCATGCGGCCTCAGGCTGTGACGCTGACGGCGGAACTGGCCGGCCGGACAAATCCCACCGCGATTTCGGATGTGCGACCGCAGGTCAACGGCATCATCAAGGCTCGCCTTTTCAAGGAAGGCTCGAACGTCCAGGCCGGGGAGATTCTGTATCTGATCGATCCAGCCCCCTATCAGGCCGCGTTCGATAGCGCAAAAGCGCAGCTTGCGAATGCGCGAGCCAATCTTGTCACCACCGAACTGAAGGCGCAGCGCTATGCGGCGCTTGTGAAGAGCGATGCTCTCGCGCGCCAGACCTATGACGATGCGCTGGCGGCGTATCGGCAGGCGGCTGCCACGGTGTCCGAACAAAAGGCCAATCTCGAAAGCGCCGCCATCAATCTTGCTTATACACGCGTCAAGGCTCCGATTTCCGGCCGCGTCGGCGTTTCAACCGTAACGCCGGGGGCCCTTGTCACGGCCAGTCAGACCACAGCACTCACGACGGTTCAGACGCTCGACCCCATCTACGTCGATGTCGCGCAATCGAGCGCCGAACTTTTGCAACTTAAGCACGCGATTTCGCGCGGTAATGTCCGCAATGAAGGTCCGGGCTTGGCGGAGGTCACGCTCAAGCTGGAGGATGGCACATCCTACGCGCAGAAAGGCCGCCTCGAAGTGACGGACGTAACCGTCGATCCCAATACGGGCGCAATTCTTTTGCGCGCGATATTCCCCAACCCCGACGGCGTGTTGTTGCCCGGCATGTATGTGCGAGCCGTCGTTGCCAAAGGGATGGATAGAAATGCCATTCTCGCCCCGCAGCAGGGTGTAACCCGCAACGAAAAGGGCGATCCGACCGCGATGATCGTGAACGCAAAAGGCAAAGCCGAGATGCGTGATCTCACCGTGTCCCAAGCGATCGGAGACAAGTGGTTGGTGACAAGCGGTTTGAAGGCAGGGGACAGGTTGATCGTTGAGGGCCTGCAACGCGTTCAGCCGGGCATCGCGGTGAAGGCGGTTCCCGCAGGCTCGCGACCGCAACAGCAAGGCGCTCCAACCTCCCATGGCCAGAGCGGCTGACAATCAATGTCTCTTTTCTTCATCGAACGGCCGATTTTCGCCTGGGTGATTGCGATCGTGATCATGCTCGCGGGCGCACTCGCGATTTTAACGCTGCCGATCGCCCAATATCCGACAATCGCGCCGCCGGCAGTCTCGATTAACGCGGTTTACACCGGCGCCTCCGCCGAGACGGTCCAAAATTCCGTGACCCAGGTCATCGAACAGCAGCTCAATGGCCTTGACCATCTGCTCTATTTTTCTTCGAGCAGCAGTTCGTCAGGACAGGTCAGCATCACCGCGACGTTCGAAGCCGGCACCGATCCGGACATCGCGCAGGTTCAGGTGCAGAACAAAGTGCAACAAGCGACATCGTTGCTGCCCGTCGAGGTGCAGCAGCAGGGCATCACAGTCGTAAAATCCCAATCCAGCTTTCTGATGATTGTCGGCCTCTATGCCGACAACGGACACTACACGAACTTCGATATTGCCGACTTTATCGTCAGCAAATTACAGGATCCGCTGGCACGCGTGAACGGCGTCGGCACGGTGCAAGTGTTCGGCGGTTCTTACGCCATGCGCATTTGGCTTAATCCCTACAAGCTCGTTACCTACAAACTCACGCCGGATGATGTGCGCAACGCAGTGCTTGCGCAGAACGCGCAGGTCTCGGCCGGCGAGATCGGGGGTTTGCCTTCAACACCCAACCAACAGCTCAACGCCACGGTAACTGCGCAGTCGCGTCTTCAGACCCCGGAGCAATTTCGAAACATCATTCTGCGGTCGGAGACCAACGGCGCCGCCGTGCATCTGGGCGATGTCGCGCGCATTGAGTTGGGGGCGAGCAATTATTCTGTCGCGAGCCGTTTCAACGGCAAGCCTGCCGCCGGTATCGCCATACAGCTGGCGCCTGGCGCCAATGCGCTCACCACGGCCGATGCCGTCAAGAAGCGCGCGAACGAACTTGCGGCCACTTTTCCACCCGGCGTGAAGCTGGTTTTCCCCGTTGACAACACGACCTTCGTCCGAATTTCGATCCGCAATGTCGAGCAGACCCTGGTCACGGCCTTTGTCCTCGTCGTCATTGTCATATTCGTCTTCCTGCAAAGTTGGCGCGCGACGCTTATTCCAGCCATTGCCGTTCCGGTCGTGCTGCTGGGCACGATGGCGGTTCTTTCGGCATTTGGTTATTCGATCAATACACTCACCATGTTCGCGCTGGTGCTCGTCATCGGCCTGTTGGTGGATGATGCCATTGTCGTGGTCGAAAATGTCGAACGCATCATGCGCGATGAGGGTCTTTCGCCAATAGAGGCGACCAAGAAATCGATGGGCGAGATCACCGGTGCGCTGATCGGTATCTCCATGGTTCTGTCAGCCGTGTTCCTCCCGATGGCATTTTTCGGCGGATCGACGGGTGCAATCTATCGCCAGTTCTCGGTCACTATCGTGTCCGCGATGGTACTCTCCGTTTCTGTTGCACTGATCCTGACGCCTGCTCTGTGTGCAACACTGTTGAAGCCGATTGACACAGACCATCCCGTCCATCGCGGCAGATTTTTCACCTGGTTCAATCGCAATTTCAATGAGGGTGTAAAGCGCTATCAAGACACTCTCAACAAGTTGCTGGATAACCGTATTCCGCCGCTCATTGTCTATGGCGGCATCGTGGTCATAATGGCAGTTCTGTTTATCCGGATGCCGACAGGCTTTCTACCCGACGAGGATCAGGGCGCGATCTACACGCTGTTCACGCTGCCCAGCGGCGCTGTCCAGTCGCGCACGTTGGACGTCGCCAAGCAGGTCGAGCATCACTACCTTGTGGACGAGGCCAAAAACGTCGACTCGGTTTTTCTCGTCGCGGGCTTCAGTTTCGCGGGCGCGGGACAAAATGTCGGCATATCGTTCATTCATCTGAAGGATTGGAGCCAGCGAAGCGGCGCCAGCAACCACGCGCCGGCCGTTGTGCAGCGCGCGATGCGGGCTTTTTCGCGCATCCGGGACGCACAGGTCTTCGCCATCGTTCCGCCGCCGGTTCAAGAACTGGGCAATGCGTCCGGTTTTGATTTCGAACTTGAGGATCGCGGCAATCTTGGCCATTCCGGATTGATGCAGGCGCGCAATCAGCTTTTGGGACTGGCGGCTCACGATCCTATCCTTGCGGGTGTCCGCCCCAACGGATTGGACGACACGCCGCAATTTCATATCGAAATCGATCAGGCGCGCGCGGCCGCGCTCGGCCTTTCCCAATCCGACATTAACGACACGCTGAACGCCGCCTGGGGCAGCACATTCATCAATGATTTTATCGACCGTGGCCGCGTCAAACAGGTCTTCATGCAGGGCGATGCGCCCTATCGCTCTGTACCGCAGGATATTGACCGTTGGTATGTGCGCACGGCGTCGGGAGACATGGCACCGTTCTCGTCGTTCTCGACGTCGAGCTGGATTTACGGCCCATCCAAGCTGGAGCGCTACAACGGTCTGCCGTCGCTGGAAATTCAGGGGCAGGCAAAGCCTGGGCAAAGCTCCGGCGCGGCGATGGACGAAATGGAAAAGCTTGCCGGCAAACTTTCCAAGGGCGTCGGTTTTGAATGGACAGGCGTGTCATACCAGGAACGCCTGTCCGGAAGCCAAGCACCCGCGCTTTACACGATCTCGATCTTGGTCGTGTTTCTTTGTCTCGCGGCGCTCTACGAAAGCTGGTCGATCCCGTTCTCCGTTCTGCTTGTCATTCCGCTTGGTATCGTGGGGGCGCTGCTGGCTGCCACGTTGCGCGGGCTCTACGACGACGTTTACTTTCAGGTTGGTTTGCTGGCGACGGTTGGCCTGGCGTCCAAGAATGCAATTCTGATCGTCGAATTCGCGCAAGAGGCGCAAGCGAAAGGTGAAAGCGTGCGCGAAGCCGCCATGGAAGCGGCGCGCATCCGTCTACGGCCAATTTTGATGACATCCATCGCCTTTATCGCCGGTGTCTTTCCGCTGGCGATCATGGCAGGCGCCGGAGCGGGCGGCCAGAACGACATTGGAACGGGCGTCATCGGCGGGATGCTCACTGCGACCGTTCTCGCGATATTTTTCGTGCCGCTGTTCTTTGTGCTGGTGCGTGGATATTTCAGCAGAACAGCGCAACCGAGATAAGCCGGAAGGTCGCGGAGGGAACTTGCGCGCGTCGAGCGCTTTCTAGGAATCTCTATGGGGATTGTCACCGTGGCGTCCAAGAAGCTCGCGACCTATCAGGCCAAGCGCGATTTTACCAAAACTGCCGAGCCAAGCGGCAAGGCGAAAATCGCGCCATCAGGGCGCCTTCGCTACGTCATTCAGAAACATGATGCGACGCGGCTCCACTATGATTTTCGCCTGGAACTCGACGGCGTCTTCAAATCCTGGGCCGTGACCAAAGGGCCTTCTCTTGACCCGCACGACCGGCGTTTGGCGGTCGAAGTCGAAGATCATCCGCTCGATTATGGCGATTTCGAAGGCACGATCCCGAAGGGCCAATATGGCGGCGGCACTGTGCAGCTTTGGGACCGCGGCTATTGGGAATCGGAGGGCAGGCGCTCCGCGGAAGAGATGCTGCACAAGGGCGATCTTAAATTCACGCTTGATGGCGAGCGCCTGCACGGCAGCTGGGTGCTTGTGCGCATGCGAAACGACAAATACAAAAGCAAACGCAACAACTGGCTTCTGATCAAGCACCACGACGGCCTGGAGAAAGAGGGCGACGCCGACAAGCTCCTGAAGGAGGACCGCTCGGTCGCGTCCGGCCGCGCGATGGCTGATATCGAAGCCGGCAAGGGCCGCAAGCCCAAGCCGTTCATGCTCAAGGGCATCAAAGAGTTTGAGAAAGACGCGGTGTGGAATTCCGATCGCGGTGATGCCGCCGAGTTGCGAGCATCCGGGCGAACGAGCATTTCGAAAGCGAAACTAGGTTCATCGAAATCCATAGCAAAGCCACTCAAAGGCGAAAAAGTTTCATCGATACCGCGTTTCGTCGAGCCGCAATTGTGCAAGCTTTTGGATCGGCCGCCCGCAGGGTCGGGTTGGGCGCATGAAGTCAAGTTCGACGGTTACCGCATGCAACTACGCGTCGCGGATGGCAAAGCGGTGCTGCGCACGCGCAAGGGACTCGATTGGACGGATAAATTCTCGGGTATCGCAAAATCTGCAAACGATCTTCCGGACTGCATAATCGACGGTGAGATTGTTGCGCTGGATCACAATGGCGCGCCGGATTTCGCGGCACTCCAAGCGGCGCTCTCCGACGGGAAAACCAACCAACTCATCTTCTTCGTTTTCGATTTTCTGTTTCTGGAACACGAGGATTTGCGCCGCCTCCCACTGTCCGATCGCAAAGAGCGGCTGCAAACGCTTTTGAAAGAACATCACGCCAAAAAGGATGCGCTCATCCGCTATGTTGATCATTTCGAGACGGGAGGGGATGCCGTTCTGGAATCGGCTTGCCGGATGCATCTGGAAGGCATCGTCTCCAAGAGACTTGATGCGCCATACCGATCCGGCCGCGGCGATGGCTGGACCAAGGCAAAATGCCGGGCTGGCCATGAAGTCGTGATCGGCGGTTGGAGCGAGACGAACGGGAAGTTTCGCTCGCTGCTGGTGGGCGTGCATCGCGGCAAACAACTGATCTATGTCGGCCGAGTCGGAACCGGCTATGGGATAGATACGGTCTCGCGGATATTTCCCCGCATCAAGAAGCAGGAATCGAAGGACATTCCATTTGGCGGGATCAACGCGCCCAAGCGCGGGCGCGAGGTGCATTGGGTAAAGCCCGTTCTCGTCGCAGAAATTGAATTCGCCGGCTGGACCGGTGACGGAATGGTGCGCCAGGCGGTGTTTAAGGGTCTGCGCGACGACAAACCAGCCGATGAAGTAGAAGCGGAGAAACCTTCCGTGGCGAAAACGACACCGCTCGCAAAGCCGAAGGTATCGCTGCGTGCTGCTGCCAAAGGCACGGCGAAGGCTGGCTCGAGCGTTGTAATGGGTGTTGCGATTTCCCATCCCGACAAACCCCTCTGGCCGGATGCCGGAGACGATCAGCCCGTCACCAAGCTCGATCTCGCCCGCTATTACGAAGCCGTCGGTCCGTGGATGATGGAGCACATCAAGGGCCGTCCCTGCTCGATCATCCGTGCGCCTGACGGAATCAAAGGCGAACATTTCTTTCAGCGCCACGCCATGCAGGGCACATCAAATCTTCTAGAATTGGTCACCGTTTCCGGCGATCGAAAACCCTATTTGCAGATCGACCGCGTTGAAGGATTGGCCGCTGCGGCACAAGTTGCGGCCTTGGAAATGCATCCATGGAATTGCAAACCGGGGCATCCAGATATTCCGGGCCGCTTCGTCTTCGATCTCGATCCGGCTCCCGACGTGAAATTCGACCGGGTGATCGAAGCGGCGCTCGAAATCAAAGAGCGGTTGGAGGATTTGGGCCTTATTCCGTTCTTCAAAACCACGGGTGGCAAAGGCGTGCATGTGGTGACGCCGTTCTCGGTTCCGAAGAAAGATAAAATCGGCTGGCCCGAAGCAAAATCCATCGCCCGTGAGATTTGCGCGCAGATGGCGGCCGACAGTCCGCAGAAATATCTCGTCACCATGGCGAAGAAGGACCGCGCATGCCGGATTTTCCTCGACTATCTGCGTAACGATCGCATGGCGACGGCGGTGGCGCCGTTGTCGCCGCGCGCGCGCGATGGCGCGCCGGTGTCGATGCCGCTCGTTTGGACTCAAGTAAAGAAAGGCCTCGATCCAAAACGCTTCACCATTCGCACCGCACCGTCATTGATCGCGAAAAGCGCGGCGTGGAAGACCTATTGCGACTCAGAGCGGCCACTGCTGGAAGCCATGAAAAATGTGGTGGCGGCAAGAAAAAAGGCCATCTGACGAAGCAGAAGGAACGCCGCGAAGGAACCCAAAGCGCCACATGGAAGTTCCATAAATGGACTGGGCGCATCCATTTGTAATTTCGAACGTGATCCGTGGGAGGACTCCAATGGCAAAATATTCGCGCAGCGCCGGCAAAGATGTGGAGCGCGCAATGGACCGTCGCAAGAAGGGAAAATTGAAGCGCGGCAGGGGTGGGAAGGGCGGCACGGTAAAGAGCCGCAAGCAAGCCATCGCCATTGGGCTGTCGGAAGCACGCAAGAAGGGAAAGAAAGTTCCCAAACTCAAAGCAAAACGTAAGACCAGGCGCAAATTGAAGAAGAAGTAGAATCTTATAGCTGCGCCACCTGCCGCCTCGCGGCAAGATCGACATCCAATCTTTTCTCTGGCCCCGGCGATTATCGTCGAAGCAGCAGTGACCGCTGATTTTGTGCTGCACTGCGGAATTTGGTGATCACAAATTCGCCAAAGTATATTTTGCCACTTGGCCCATGCGGCGGCGTCATGGTATGCGCCCCTGAACATGGCTAGGGTGCCGGAACATCCGGTCTCGCGCGGCGTCCGCCGCAGCAATCTCAAGGGAATTTCAAATGTCTCCGATTCGTACGCTTTGCCTGAGCGCAACCGCGGCATTGATGCTCGGCGTTTGTGTGGCACCGTTTGCGTCCAGCCTCGCCGCGCCCGCTGCCACTGCGAACCCGTTTTCGGCGGTCAGCGATTTGCCGCTGCATGCCCCGCCGTTCGACCGCATCAAGGACAGTGACTATCAGCCCGCGTTCGACGAAGGAATGAAGCAGCAATTGGCCGAGATTGACGCGATCGCCAACAGCAATGCCGCGCCGACCTTCGAGAATACAGTGGTCGCGATGGAAAAATCCGGCCGCATGCTCGATCGCGTGAGCGAAGCGTTCTTCGCCGTGGTCCAGGCCAACACCAACGATTCGCTGGACAAGACCCAAACCGCCGAAGCGCCCAAGCTCGCCGCCCATCAGGATGCGATCTATCTCAATCCCAAGCTCTTTGCGCGCGTAAAGGCGGTTTATGACCAGCGCGACAAGCTCAAACTCGATCCGGAATCATTGCAGCTTCTGAATGTTTATTACCTGCAATTTGTCCATGCCGGCGCCAATCTTTCCGATGCCGACAAGGCGAAACTGCGCGAGATCAACAAACAGGACGCCAGGCTCGAAACTCTCTTTCAGCAGAAGCTGCTGGCCGGCACCAAGGCGGGTGCGCTTGTCGTCGATACCAAGGCGCAGCTTGCCGGATTGACGGACGCGGAAACTGCCAATGCCGAGAAGGCCGCCGAAGGCCGCGGCCTCAAGGGCAAATTCGTCATTCCGCTGCAGAACACCACCCAGCAGCCCTTGCTTACCTCGCTGAGCGATCGCGACACGCGTGAGAAGCTGTTCAACAATTCCTGGACGCGCACTGAAAAGGGCGACGGCAACGACACGCGCGCCACGATCTCCGAGCTTGCCAAGATCCGCGCGGAGAAAGCGCAACTTCTGGGCTATCCGAGCTACGCGGCCTATGTGCTCTACGATCAGATGGCGAAGACGCCGCAGGCCGTTCAGAACTTCATCGTCCAGCTTGTGCCAGCAACAGCGGCAAAAGCCGCCGACGAGGCCAAGCAAATCCAGGCGACCATCGACAAGGACGGCAAGCATTTCGATCTGAAGCCATGGGATTGGCAGCGCTATGCCGCGAAGGTGCAAAAAGAAAAATACGATCTCGATGAAAACGAGCTGAAGCCCTATTTCGAGCTGAACAAGGTTCTGCAGGATGGCGTGTTCTATGCCGCCAACCAGCTTTACGGCATCACATTTAAGGAACGCCACGACATTCCGGTCTATCAGCCGGACGTGCGCGTGTTCGACGTGTTCGATAAGGACGGCTCGCAGCTGGGCATGATCTATTTCGACTACTTCAAACGCGACAACAAATCGGGTGGTGCCTGGATGAGCAATTTCGTCCAGCAGTCGCATATGCTGGCCACCAAGCCGGTGGTCTACAACGTCGCGAACTTCCAGAAGCCCCAACCCGGCCAGCCCGCGCTGATCAGTTTCGACGACGTGACGACGATGTTCCACGAATTCGGCCACGCGCTGCATGGCTTATTCGCGAATGAGCAATATCCTTCACTGTCGGGCGCCAATACCGCGCGCGACTGGGTGGAATTCCCTTCGCAATTCAACGAGCACTGGGCGCTCTATCCCGATGTGCTCAAGCACTACGCGGTGAACTACAAGACGGGTGCGCCGATCCCGCAGGCCCTGGTGGACAAGATCAAGAAGGCTTCCACTTGGGGGCAGGGCTATTCGCTAGGCGAGTTGCTGGCGGCGTCCGATCTCGACATGCAGTGGCATTCCTTGCCGGCCAGCGCGCCGAAGCAGGACGTCGATGCATTCGAAACCAAGGCGCTTGCTGACACGCACACCGACTTCCCGAACGTGCCGACGCGCTATCGCTCCAGCTACTTCCTGCACATCTGGGCGAATGGCTACGCGGCGGGCTATTACGCCTATCAGTGGACGGTCATGCTGGATGATGACGCGTTTTCCTGGTTCACACACAATGGTGGCATGACGCGCGCTAACGGCCAGCGCTTCCGTGACATGATCCTGTCGCGCGGCCACAGCGAAGATTACGGCCCCATGTTCCGCGCCTTCTACGGTAAGGATCCGGATGTCGGCCCGATGCTGGAGCATCGCGGCTTGGTCATACCGAAGAAATAACGCCGCGAAGCGAAAGAGCAGCGCTCTCACCGGGCGCTGCTCTTTTTTTTGGCGATGCCGTAAGCCTAAATGCGTTCCACGATGATCGCCGGGGCCATCCCGCCGGCGGCACACATCGTGACCAGGCCGCGTTTCAGATCGCGCCGCTCCAGTTCGTCGAGGATCGTGCCGATCAGAATGGCGCCCGTCGCGCCGATCGGATGGCCGAGCGCCATAGCGCCGCCATTCACGTTGACCTTGTCGCGGTCGAGCTTGAGATCGCGGATGAATTTCTCCGCGACGACGGCAAACGCTTCGTTGATCTCGAACAGATCGATATCGTCAAGAGTCAAGCCTGCCTTTTCCAGAACCTTTCGGGCTGCCGGAACCGGCGCGTTCAGCATGAGCGTGGGGCTGTCGCCCATGTTCGCCATGGCCAGCACGCGGGCGCGCGGTTTGAGGCCGTGCTTGCGCGCATAGCCGGGCGAGGCCAGCAGCACCGCGCCCGCGCCATCGACGACGCCCGAGGAATTTCCGGCGTGATGTATATGCGTGATCTTGAGGTTCGGATAGACCTGCCGAATCAACCCGCCATAGGTTGTGCCTTTGTCGTCGAGCGGGAAATCGGCCATCGCTTCGAACGAAGCCTTGAGTGCGGAAAGACCTTCCATCGTCGTTTGCGGCCGCGGGAATTCCTCACGGTCGAGCGCCAGCGCCCCGTCTTCGTTGTGAACCGCTATGAGACTCTTCTCGAAATGCTTGCCCTTGATCGCGGCGTCGGCGCGTTGCTGACTCACGAGCGCAAGTTCATCGACGGCCTGGCGCGAGATATTCTCCATTGTTGCGATCGCATCGGCGCAGACACCTTGATGGCTTTGCGGATGGCGCGCGCGAAGGCGCAGATTTCCCGCATCCATAAAAGGTGGCGCTTTCGGATCGGCCGTCGATGACGTGTAGGACATCATCTCAGTGCCGCCGGCGATCACCAGATCTTCCATGCCAGACATGATCGAGGCGGCCGCGATATTAACCGCCGTGATTCCAGATCCGCAGAAGCGGTCAAGCGTCATGCCGCTTGCGCGCACATCATAGCCGGCGTCGAGCGCGGCCATGCGTCCGAGATCGGCTCCCTGTTTGCCGCGCTGGCTGGATGTTCCCCAGATGATGTCATCCACCTCCGCGGTGTTGAGGTCGTTGCGCTGTGCCATGGCTTTCAGAACCGAGGCGGCAAGCTGCTGCGGATGGATTCCCGCGAGCGCGCCCTTGCCCACTTTGCCAATACCCCGCGGCGTTCTGCAGGCGTCGATAATCAGAGCTTCCGTCATGTCGAACTCCCAAATTTATATCTGTTCGATGGAGTCCGTAACGCACATTTGGCTGCGCCGCTATTGCATTTGGAAGTTTACGCAGCGGAGGCGCGGCGAGCCGCCGAAGCCTCAATGCGAAAAGGAGGTTTGGCGCATATAGGCCGCCAGACGCGCGCCTGCGACAACCAAATGGGAAAGCGCCGCCATATCGGCGGGCATTCCGGAGCGCCACACATCCAGTAAGAGCGCGACGCGCACCTGGCCGGTTGCGTTCAGAACTTTATGCGGAAAGGTGTCGTCCCAGAGCAGGGTGTCGCCATCGGCCAGGCGATACTCCTCCCCGTCCACCCAAAGAATTGCGCCTGGCCGGCCGTCGTCTCCCAGCGGCATGGAAAGGCCGAGATGGAATCGAATGATTCCGCGAAACGGGCCGCGATGCGGCGGAATATATTTGCCGGGCGCGAGGAATGAGAAAGAAGCCGACAACACGGACGGGCAGCGGCCGACCAGTTCGGCCGTTGCGGGACAGCGATCGAGATTTTGTCGGACGTCGTGACCGTAAGCGCGAAGGACAAAGACGCGCCAGTCATGGCCATCATTGGCCGAGATAGGTTCCTGCGCCCGCATCAGTTCATGAAATTTGGGGACGGTTGAAAGACGCCCGGCAATCGTCAAGGCCTCATCGCGAATGAATGTCCACGACTTGGCGAATGAAGGTGCCTCCGGGAAATAACTTTCAGGGTCCAGAATTGGCGGCGTGTGAATACGGCTATCGAAAATGCTGCGCATGGCATTACCGACGGCGCTGTAGATGTTGGGCATTTCAAATACCGAACTTGATTGCGGCTTGGACAGTGCGGCCTCGTAAGTTTGACCGATGTTATTCGCAGAAGTTCCCATTGCGGAAGCGGCCGACGCCAGTTTTTCCTTTTTGTAATCTTGATGCGTAGGCGCGCGGGCCGAACCGATTTTCCAAGGAGAACGCGAGTTCATAAGTACCTCCTCGAGCAATTCATCCTCAATTTCAAGGGACTGGAGGCCGGAGGGAGTCGAATTTAACTTATAACTATTTGTTTAAAAGGGAGGAATCAATAGCGAAGTCTCTGAAATGCCCCCAATTGTGCCCCCACTCCGGTAGGATAGCCACGGATATACCCGTCAGATCCAAGAGATTGAAGGCACGCACGATACTCGTGAGGCCCGCGTTCATCATAAACACGGGCCTCAACTGAGTTTGAACTAAGCTCGCCGCTATTTCACGGCGATACGACAGTCAGCTTCAATCCGGCGAAATTCTAAAACAACACGCCCGTCTCAAGCATAATTCGCGTTTGCGATGTGCTCGTACCAGTAGGGCTGAGCGCGGCGCCGGGTGTTGTACTGCCCGCGCCAACGTAGGAAGCATCTAGGCGCGCGAAGAACGTCTTTCACTGATAGGTGGGAGTAACGGCGAGCGACCACGCGTTGCTGCCTTTGCCATACAGTAGGTTCGGCGCACCAGCTGCGATGCAGCGATTTGAAAATTACCCTTTGCGGTGTTTTGGGCATACCCGCCCATAGCGGATCGCAAATGATTTTTCCAGCCGGCGAATAGCTCGCGTCTCGGATCATCGATGGCTAGGGAATGTGCCTAGAGTGAACCTTATAATACAGGATATCAATGTTGGTGGCACTGAGTCTTGGAGTATGGTCGCTACGGTGATCCCGCGGGACGATGAAGATAAACCTTCTGAAATCGTATCGAGGGCTTCGGCTGGGTCGTTTGTAATGTCTGGGATTGATAGCCGGGTCCGAAATCAAACGGGATACGAGGTCAAGGTGCATGAACCGCTTAACATCCTTTTCAGTTGCCGTTCTTATAGCCGTTTTGCTAGTTGGATGTGCTACCGGCCAAACGACTCAAAACGATCCTTACGAAAATACAAATCGCGCCATATTCGCGTTCGACCAGAGCGCAGATAATGCCGTCATCCTCCCCGTTGCGATGTTTTACGATCGCGCCGTTCCGGATTTTGCTAGGGACGGAATTCACAATTTCCTCGGCAATCTGGACGAACCCGTGACATTCGGCAACGACGTGTTGCAATGTGAACTTCGCCTTTCCGCACAGACACTTGGGCGCTTCGTGATCAATTCGACTGTCGGTGTGGGTGGATTCGTCGACGTGGCCGCCAGGTTGGGCATTCCGCGTCGTCACGAGGACTTCGGACTGACGTTGGGTGTGTGGGGCGTTGGCGAAGGGCCCTATCTGGTCTTGCCTCTCATCGGTCCTAGCAATCCCCGCGACCTTGCTGGCGATGTCGCCGACGTCTTTATGGACCCGCTCACTTATATGACGTGGAACAACAGCACCTTTTATAAGGGCGCCCTCGCTGGCCTGGGTGTTGTCGATCTGCGTGCGCGCAACGTCGACACGCTGGATCAAATCGAGCGGGCGTCGGTCGATATGTATTCCACGACGCGCAGCCTATATCGCCAGCATCGCAATGCAGAAATCCGACACGGCGTTCCAGATGTGAAAAACTTGCCCGATCTTTGAACCTTCGAGAACTATCCATGTTCCTCGGGTTGAATCGATCGAGCTCATTCGCGCGACTCGAAATTTTCTCTCAGTTGATGACAAATGGCGTCAAGAAATGCACGAATTGATCGCGAACAGGAACAATCGCTGACTGTCCGTGAATTTCATTCATGTGGCCCGCGGATCTGGAGACCGTCTTGGTCAGGCTCCCGAGAATAATTAGAACGACAAACGCCAAACTGATCAGCCTCTACGTGCTGATTTTCGGTGTGTCTGTTCTCGCTCTCGCGAGCGTCACCTATTTTGTCGCGACGACTGCGCTTGACCAGCAAATTCGTGCTCGCATCAAAGTTGAGTCACAGGCGCTTCAAGACGAATACAGAAGTGGCGGACTGCATCAACTTTTGGACGCCGTCGCGGAACGCCGCCGTGGTCGCCTTCGAGACGGGCTGGTCTATACGATTTTCGATGGACACAGTCACCGGCTGTTTGGGACATTGCCGATTTCCGGCACGGGGCTCGGCTGGAGCGAGGTGCGAGGTCCCCCTGATGGCGACGAACCGCAAGGCCAGAGCGAGAAATTGTCTGTCTTGGGCGCCAGGCTTCCTGGGGATGAGCGGGTGCTGGTCGCTGACGACATTGGTCGGGTGACAGTTCTTGGCGACGCGATCTTGCGAGCTTTTGGTTTCGTGTTGGCGTTGTCGGTAACTGTTGCGATCATTGGCGGCATGGTCTTGAGCGCCGGCTTCTTGAGGCAGATTCACGCGATTTCTAGCACGGCGGAGGCAGTCATCGCTGGTGAAATGGGCCGGCGTGTACCTCAGAGACGTAGCGGTGATGAGCTAGACCGCTTGGCAGGAACCATCAATCGTATGTTGGATCGCATAGCCAATCTCATGGGGTCGCTGCACCAAGTGTCGAACGACATTGCCCACGACCTGCGCACGCCCCTCGGGAAGTTACACCAGACATTAGAGGAAGTACGCCGTCATCCGCGCGCTGCCACTGACTATGAGCAAGCAATTGACCATGCAATCAAAGAGTGCGACGTAATTTTGGGAATATTCGGAGCATTGTTGCGTATAGCGCAAATAGAGGCGGGCGCGCGCAGGAGCGCCTTTGACCGCGTTAATCTCAGCCAACTCGTCGAATCCATTGCTGAAACATATGGTCCCATCGCCGAAGATAGCGGGAAGATATTATTCAAGTCATCCACGCCTGACGTGTTCGCGGAAGGTGATCGCAGCTTACTCACACAGATGCTTGTCAACCTTGTCGAAAATGCAATTGCGCATACGCCAGTCGGTACGACAATCACATTATCCTTAGCTCGCAATGAGGCAGGCGCGATTCTTCGAGTGGCCGACAACGGTCTCGGGGTGCCGGTCGACGAAGTGGCTAGGATATTTGAGAGATTCTACCGCCGTGAGGCGAGCCGAACTACTCCTGGAAACGGACTTGGCTTGAGCATGGTAGACGCGATCGCCAGTCTTCATAACCTGAGACTCGACGTCTCCGACAATCGTCCTGGGCTCTGTGTTAGCATGCAATTTTCTGCAGCCGCGCCGCGCGCAACAAATGCAACTTCATCCATCAGTCAGTGATCCAATCGCGAGCCTTTCGCTCCTTCCAGCGCTCCCAAGACAATTGCGGGGGTGAGAATCTGTGGCAAAACAATTGTGGGATCTTCGATACGCGCTGGGTAAAGCAGATAGAGTGGAACCCCGCTCCTTCCATAACGCTTCAGTTCCTCCGCGATCGCGGCACTGCGATTGGTCCAATCGCCTTTTAGGGTAACTACGCCGTCCCTCTTAAGACCGGCGGTAACGGCAGCATCGTCGAAAGCAAGGCGTTCGTTGACGAGACAAGTGACGCACCAAGCAGCTGAAAAATCCACCAACACTGGTTTTCCGGAATGGCGCGCGTCCGCAACTGCTGCCGCGGACCAAGGCGCCCAGTTGCCCTCGGTGTCGGGTGCTATGGTTCGGATATTGACGCTCAGGGCGATCAAGGATGCGAGACCGACCGGTCCGATAACCCAACGCAAACGCGGTCCCGAGAGCGCCAGCAGCCATATTACGAAGACAAGACCCACACCCGTCGATAGCGCAGCGGTGAGGCCCGTAGGACCAACTTGCTGGTTCAGGACCCAGATAAGCCAAATGGTGGTGGCGAACATCGGGAAAGCCAACAGCTCCTTGAACCGCACCATCCAAATTCCCGGCTTGGGTATCAGCCGAACCAAAGCAGGTGTGAATGCGAGCGCACTGAAAGGAAGTGCGAAGCCCGCTCCCAATGCCATGAAGACAATCATGGTAGAAACTGCCGACTGCGTCAGCGCAAAGCCTAGGGCTGTCCCCATGAAGGGCGCGGTGCATGGCGTAGCCACCAACACAGCAAGCGCGCCGGTGAAAAACGCGCCTTGTCCGCCTTTGGCGCGCGTCAGGTCTTCACCAACTCCGGTCAAACTCAATGGAAGTTCGAATACACCAAGCAGATTTAGCCCGATTGCCGTCATCAAAAGCGCCAATACGAATACGAATTGCGGCGACTGGAGCTGGTATCCCCAGCCAAGCGCAGCACCGCCCGTCTTGAGCAGCAGGAGCGAACCCGAGAGTACGATAAACGTCGCAAGTACGCCGGCGAAGTAGAATACGCCATCGCGGCGCAGTACACGCGAATTGCCGGCCGAATGCGCCAAAGCCAGAGCCTTCATTGACAGAATTGGTAGGACGCAAGGCATCAAATTCAAGATCAACCCGCCCAAGAATGCCAGGACGAGCGCACCGGCCAGAGTCAGCCCGTCGGCATATGGGGCCGCTGAAATAGGAGCGGTCACACTCGTTGCGCTTACAGAAAATGTTCCGATGCCGTGGATATCCAATATGCCATCGAAATTTCCAAACATCCTGGCGTGTGGGGCGCGCACGACCTTCCAAATCAGCCTATCGCTGTTAATGCGCGCGCTGGTGGAAAGATCATAATCCACGACCCTCGGCGTCGCGGGATAGAAACGCAGGGCATTCGCCTTCACACCTTTGAGAACGGCGCTGGTCAGCGTCAATGTCAAAGTCTTTGCATCGACCGCGACATACGCCGTGCCGTCAAACATGTGTGGTAGCGCTGCGCGCGCTTTTGCGAAAATCGAGGATGGGCCCGATGTCTTGTGCAAATCGATACTGAGTGTCGCCTGCTCGGGGATGCACACTTGCGCGCATTCGAGCAGAAAAAGCTTCGCCTGGGCCGCCGCCGCACCGATAACGGCGCGGGGCGATACCGTCAGCGGAACCAGCAACGTGGCCTCGTTTTTGTAACCAAAATTGACAATCGGCCCGGTCGTGAACTGCTCCGGCGTCGGCCATTGAGGCTCGCCTGCCGCGATACCCCTGGGCAACATCCAGGAGATGGAAGTCGCCAGACCAGAGTCACCGGGATTGCGCCAATAGGTATGCCAGCCGGGTGCAATCACTTGCCGGATTGCAACCCACGTGGTGGATCCTGGCTTGGCAGCTGATTCCAGCGCGATATTCAGCGTGACGTGATCGACCTGAACAGATGACGCTGCATAGCAGGGCGCCAACCAAAGTGGTGCCGTTAGTGCGGCCGCGATCAAAACGCGGCGAAGGGCATTCTTCATCGCCTCACCGAATGCACCATGCGTGCAAACCTTCGCGCTTTAGGAATTTTTCGGCGTTTCTGCCATTTAGCATTGCCAGTGTTGAAAACATGCCCGCTTCGATACAAGTGGGCGCGGCGACCGTAACCGAGCGCGGCGTGTGCTTTACGGGTCTTCCTGTCCGGGGATTCAAAATGTGCCCATAGCGAATCGCGCCTTTTAGCAGGAAGCGCCGAGAATCGCCGCTGGTCGCCAACGCGCCGTCGGCCAGTTCTAACATTCCAGCAAGCTGGTCGTTCTTGTCGACAGATTCGATTGCAACCTTCCAACGGGAGCCGGACTTTCTTGGACCGGAAACACGCAAGTCACCGCCGAAATTGACGAGAACAGGTAGCTGGGTGATCGCCCGGGCCACATCGAGTGCCTTGTCCACCGCATATTCTTTGCCCAAGCCACCCAGATCGATTTCCATACCCAAAGGAAGCACGATCGCCGGCGACTTCCAGGAGACTTTTTGCCAGCCGACGAGCCGCCGTGATGCGGCGATCTGCGTGTTATCAGGAATGCGGTCGGACCCGTCGAACCGCCAGATCCGGCGCAATACACCGGATGTTATGTCGAACAATCCGCCGCTGATGTCGAAACACTGCGCCGCGAAATCCAGAAGATGGCTGGTTTCAGCATCGACTACAATTTGCCGCCCCTCCGCTTCGTTTATCCGACCCACGACGCTGTCGCTTCTGTATCGGCTGAATTTTTCTTCAATACGCCGCGCTTCCGCCTGAACTGCTCTACCCACCGCCTGCGCCAAGGACGCATCGTCTGTTTCCAGCCTTACTTCGCATGGCGACGCCATGGCTTGGAAGGTGACGAGGAAATCGCAGCCAGAGCGCTCCATTCTGAATGCGAATGCGTCGGGCCCAGCATTGGGCGGTTCGGCGTTTCGCATCGACGCCCGCATCAATTAGTGAAAGTCCCAAGTGTAGCCGAGATACGCGAAAGCTGCCGAGGTCCCGGCAAAAAGATTCTGCTGTTTGAGCTGACCGATCGCGTCCGCAGGGTGACCGTTGCCGGTTTGCTGGTAATATCCGCCTCGCAGGTCAATTTCCGTTCGCGCTGTCAGCTTCAGCCCCAACTTTAGGCCGTAGGTCAGAGAGGTAAAGTTGCCCAGCCGCGTATCCGAGGAAGCGTAGGAGGGCAAGCTTTGTCCCCCGACGAGATAGTAGTGGAAGAAATTCGCGGCAGATTGCTGATACCAGCGCACGCTGGGTTCTATGAAAAGCGATCGGCCCAGCGCCACACGATCAGACAGTTCTGCGGTTTTTGAAGTAATCCCCCAACTGTCTTTGAAATAGCGCAGCGAAATATCCGTGACAATCGGATCCAAATCGAACTTATTATCCCAATAAAGGCTCTGGCTTTGGCGATTGCCGGGACGGTTTTCGTAGAGATAACTGGTTGGCTCACCGCTCACAGAATCCACCACCGAAATTATGCGGTAGGGATCATTCTCGTAACCCTTCTGTGAGTCGTAGGAATAGTTAAGTTGCATTAGCCAGCGCCGGGACACGACCTCAGTGAGGCCGAGCACAAAGCCAAGCTGTGTCTTTCCGCGCGTCGAAACTGGTTTCCAGTGCGGGTCCATTGCCGTTAGAGCCGTCGGCACGCCACCGTACGGAAATGACGAATCAATTTCGGTGTTCACAGCAAGACTTAACGTCGTGTTGTCCGTGTTGAAATTCTGGGAAGCACTAACGTTAGCTGTAATCGCCTGATAATCCCGTTCGAGGGAATAGCCACCGCCAAAGCCGACCTCCGATATCCGGCCCAGAGGTTGTGACCAACTGAAAGTGAATCCGTCACGTTGATCATGGAAGCCTCTATCCACCGGCAGAAAATTTGGAGCGGTCGTATATTGCCGAGCGGCCGCAGCAATTTGTCCAGGCGTGGGCGGCAGATGGATGACTGTGCTTCCGCCTGACGCCTTGGTCACTGTGGCCGTCGATCCCTTTGCTTTTAGTGGTGTCACAAACGTCTGAGTCTGATCCGAAGCTACGGCACCGTTGGGCGTTGCGCCTGATACAGCGTCAGCGATGAAGTCAAGGGTAAGTTCTCGCCCGTCCGCTGCATGAACCGAATAGTTGAGGGTGGGCTCGATTGCCATCACGCGCCCGCCCGCCTCCTGATAGACAAGTAGCGCGCTGTCCAATTCGCGGTAGGTCACACCGGGTCCGACGGTATCGTTCCCGTAGCTTGTCAAAGAGTCCTGTGCCGACGCCGGCCCGGCCGCAAACGTCGCGGCCAACAGGCTTGCGGAAACCGTTGCGAGTTTTTCGCGAATTCTTCCTGCGCGCTTTTTGCTCAATTGCACCCGCAACCCCCTCCCGCAAATCCACGGCCGCCGCTCGACGCTTCTTTGCTGAAAAAGATGTGTTCATCGGCAGCTGTTTGGAGAGGGTAGGGGTCGAGCAGCATTTCGTGGCGCGCCATGAGATCCTTCTCCCAAGGCCTGGGGCCGATCGAAGCGCAGCCACTGCAAGACAACGCAAACACCGCGAACGCCGACGCGATCGAAACACTTTTCCCGAAGCGCAAATGACCTGCTGTTTTCACTTATGGCCCCTTTTCTTTGAGCAAGATATCGATATCAGAAAGATAGTGGTCTTCGCGGTTGGGATAAAAGCCGTTATGCACATAACGAACTCGGCCGTCGCGCCCAATCAGAATGGAGGTTGGCATGTCCTTGAAATTGTATTTGCCTGCTATTGCACCGTCGGGATCGAAGACGATTCTGAATTGGGGAGCGTTGGCCTGAAGGAATTCTTCCGCAAGTGCATGGTCATGGTCGACGTTAACGCCGATAACTACCAAACCCTTGGAGCCCAACGTGCCCTGAACATCGCTCATCCAGGGAAACGACTGGCGGCACGGCGTGCACCACGACGCCCAGAAATCCAGATAGACGACCTTTCCCTTATAGCTGCTGAGGTCAAGGTCGGCGGCCCTGGCGGGTTGCAATTCGAACAAGCACAAGGTCGCCAAAAGGACAAAAAGCGGAACTGCTCCGGAACGCAGAGCCATGGTCGCAGGATCCTTATCGAATTTGTTCTAATCGCGGACACGTCCAAGAAGCATAAATCATGTTCGCGCTCGATTACCGCAGTTCGTATTTATTGTCGGAATCCCGATCGGCGGCAAACGTGACAACAGGGTAATTGCAAGCTGGGTCATTTCATCACTTCTGTCACGGACTCAGATTGCAAAAAGCCGTGCAGTTCCGACAAATCGCCCCGGCCAGTCGCAACCAACGCCTGTTGATTCAAGTGGATGTTCGAACTTTATGCAGGCTCCAAGAGATCGATGTCGGAAGAGATCGTGATCCGCGCGAAGAAACGAACTCAATTAATTGCGCCCAACGTTGTGAATTGTTGAACCGCGCGCAACCTTCTCGGCCAACATAGACCACTACAGTCGCGAGCACGACCGGCGTAGCCAACTTCAGGAGCCGTCTTGTCGTAACGACGCGGTGATCCTGCTTGAAATGGTTTTTTTCTACTTCAGACGCCGAAGCGACCAAGCGCGTTTCCGACACCTTCTCCGAGGTGGTTGAACATCATTCTGTATTGATCTTACTGTGCGTTGTTCTTGTGCAAATTGCGATTTGGACGATTGTGCCTGCGTTCTTGGCGATTAGCTTGCCGTTGGATGTCGTGAGCGACGGCTTGGGTTGGGGCCACGAATGGCAATGGGGTTACTTTAAGCATCCGCCACTTCCGTCTTGGGAAGTCGAAGTATTTTTTGACGCACTCGGTGACATAGGACCGTTTTTTCTCAGCCAAATTAGCATCGGCGTGACCTATTTTTTTGTTTTTCTTCTCGGGCGCAGGATGATGCCGGCTGATCGTGCGCTGGCCGGGACGATTTTGCTTGTCGGCGTTTACTATTTTTCGATCCCTACGCCAGAATTCAATCACAACGTCGCATTGATGCCTTTGTGGGCAGCCGCCGCCTACTTCTACTACGCAGCCTTGCAAACAGGCGCCGTTCGAGCGTGGCTGCTGCTCGGAATAGTTGTTGGTATCGGAATGCTGAGCAAATATGAAATGGCCGTTCTGGCGGCTGTAATGGCGCTACATGCGATAAGCAGCCCCCGTAAACAGCCAATTCTAACATCCGGCGGTCCCTATTACGCGCTGCTTGCTTGTTTGGCGGTTACGCTCCCCAATTTGATCTGGTTGGTTCACCACGATTTTTCAACATTGCACTACGCCGAAATGCGTTCCGGTCATGGAGATGTGTTGCACTGGCTCCTTGTGCCGCCGCATTTCCTGCTTTCTCAAATGCTAGCTCTTGCGCCGTGCCTGATCATCGCGGCATTCGTAGGTATTTTGAGGAGGGACACATTTCGTAACCGAGTGAATCTGCATGACGAAAATCTGAGATTCCTGGTTCTATTGGGCGTCGGACCAGCCCTTTTTTGCGCAGTGTTGTCTTTAGTTACAGGCATGGGTCTACGCGATATGTGGGGCGCACCGATGTGGAATTTGACAGGGCTAATCCTCGTTCGCCTCGCATCGGACTTCTGGGATCGAGTCTCATTTTCGCGGTTGCTTTATTGCACGGCGGCGCTTTTTGTTCTGCTGCCGGTCAGTTACGCGCTCTCCACCAAATATGTAACCGTATGGCATGGAAGGCCATCTCGAACGCAGTGGCCCGATCGTGCTCTTGCGGAAAGGTTTTCTAGATTGTGGCACTCCAAAATGGCGCAACCGCTAGAAATCGTCGCGGGAGACGCGTGGCTGGCTGGCTTGATAGCATTGCGCGAGACGCCCAGGCCGTCGGTCTTTACTGATGGCAACTATTCCGAAGCGCCCTGGATTACTCCTCAGAGATTGAAGCGCGCGGGCGCGCTAGTCGTTTGGCAGGATTCACAAAAGCCGGAACCGCCGCCTCAATTGAGGCTTCCCGGCCTAGTCGTCCAAGATGTTCAGGTATTCGCTTGGCCGGATGCGCCGTCGGCCAAGCCGCTGCGAGTGTATTGGGGAATTGTACCACCCTATTCAATACAAAAGCATGCGGGCCGATGATGATGGCAATTTCAGAACCATCGCGTGACACTCTGCTCGGCAAACTATTCAGCAAAGTTTTCAAGAGAATAAAGTCGGACGCGCAATTTTTGTCCACTGAATCTGCGCACGGCTGCTGCCGTTTTTGAACTGATGGAGTGCACAGCGGATCGCTCGGCGTCAGCTGCCCCGTGGAAGCATTCTGGCAAGCACATCGTCGCCCAAAACATAGCGGTGCAGAAGCGCGGCGGCCGCATGCACGCCGGCGAGTACAAGCAACGTCGTCGCAAACAAGTCGTGGAGATTCTGGACCGTGTGACGCAGCTGTGGGGCAGAGCTGCCCCACAATGGCAACCGGATCATCCCAAAGTAACTATCTCCACGAAGGATCATTAGCGTTACACCCAACACAATGGTGCTGGCGACCAAGGCGTACAGGGCCCAATGCGTCAATTCTGCGAGTGGCCCCAGAATTCCCTTTTCTGCGCGTGGCAGTCGGCGTCCCCGCGTGCTACGCCAAACGATTCGCGCGATCAACAACAGACCTAGAAGGATACCAAAAGTGATGTGAATTGATCTGGCATCGATTCGCGGTATACCGCGCGGCCACATATCAATAGTCTTCGCGCCGACCCACTGGCCCACGACAACGAAGGCCGTCAGCCAATGAAACAAAATTGTCGTCGCGTCATACTGCGCCGCGGGTCTAGCCAGGGAGTTCATCAAGTACCTTTCAGTTCATGGGGATCGGAGCCCGAGGGCCGTGGTGAACCATGCGCATTTTGATCATCTGAAAAGGTTGGTTTGTTCTACATGAATGGTGACTGAACGCGAGCAAGCGGCGAATTGAAAATTACCAATGTGCAACGGAAGTCTGTGATGGTGGTGATCTGATGGGATGGACGCAGAGCCCACTCCTCATTTGAGCCGTTGCATCGTGAGATTGCTAAGTTTGGCATAGATCGCAGGCGGCACGTTGCCGATGGCGCGGCCCCGCTCCCTTCAGGACACCGTGATCGATTGTACGAAGAGTTTGATTGCCATTGGGACAGCCTGAACCCAGCGTTCGCGTGTCGCGCCAAATCATAGATTGGGAAAAATTATTCGCGAATGAACGCTGGCGTGATGTTTCCTGGCGTAGTGTGCTTTTCGGGCGTCACGGGATTTGAACATGGTTCGGTTGGTGTTGAAGAGCGTCGCGTTGATATTCGCTGCTGAAAAGCGGTTAAAGCGAATTATCGAAATTAGCCCGAGCTGACCGCTTCCATAACCAGAAAAACTGCTTTCTGAACGCAAAGGCCGCAGCGGATTCTGCTGTGGGTTTCCGTTGCGCGGCTGACGCGCGGCGTCCAGGGCAATTGAACACGTCATTCGCAATGAAAAGGGCGTTATGAATTTGAACGGTGTGCTGAACTTTCTGATCCACAATGCGAATTCGACGCAATGTTTTCTATTCGGTTCGATCGTGGTTTCGGCGTGGCTGCTGGAAAACAGGATGTTTGCGCAGCCGGCGCGCGAGAAACTGCGGCATACATCGATCAATGTGCTGTTCTTGTGCGCTGCGCTGCCGATCCAGCTGACGATGATGCTGCTTTGCGTAGGCGTGGCTCGTTGGGTGACGCGAAATCATTGGGGCCTCATCTACTTATTGCCGGACGCCAACAGCCCGTGGATCCGATATGGGCTGATGTTCTTCCTTCTCGATTTTCTCGATTATGTTTATCACACCACGATGCATCGGGTGGGCTTCCTGTGGAAATTCCATCTTTTGCATCACACCGATCAACTGGTCGATGTCTCGACGACATTTCGCGAGCATCCCGGAGAAACCCTGGTACGCAATTTGTTCTTGATGCTGTGGGTGTTCCTGTGCGGCGCCTCCGTCGAAATTCTGATTTTGCGCCAGACCGTCGAAACCGTGGCCAATGTCTCACAGCACACCAAGTTTCCCTTGCCGTTCGCAGCGGCACGCCTGTTCGGCTGGTTGTTCGTGACGCCGAATCTGCATCACGCCCATCATCATTTCCGGTTGCCTGGAACAAACTGCAACTACGGCGACGTGTTCAGTATTTGGGATCGGATATTCGGAACCTACGTCGAATTCGCGCACGAACACATCGTCTTCGGCTTGGACACGCACATGGCGCCGAATGCGGAGCGTCTGCCAAAAATCATGCAGCGGGGATTTGCACATCTCCGCCGGCAAACGAGATGGGTCTTGCTCCCGGCGCGTCCACCCGCTGGGCGCGCGTTTCGGGATTTGCGACAGGGCTAGTTCAACGCAGCCTTTCGAGAGTCGCCGTATCCGGCGCGCCGCCGAAATATTTGTCGAGCGCGGCGCGAAAGAGCGGCTCGTCCGGCGCGGCCTCGGCGAACAGCGTCATGCCCGAGCGGAATTTCAGATCGTCTGGTGCGCCGAATATCTCGCGGATGGTGCGGCCAAGGTTCAATGCAATTTCTGCTCGTTCACACTTGCCGCATGAGCGAGAAGTGGCTCGCCTCAAAGAATGGAATGGAGAGAAAGAACGCTACGAACTTCAGTCCATCCCACCGGGTGCGTTTGTTTACGCCCTCAAGCCAGCGATGGCACAGGGCGAACCAATTCATTGGCTTTGTGTAAATTGTTACGAGGACAAAAAGAAAAGCCTTCTCCAACGAGGCAAGTATATTGCTGGAAGCTATGAATGGCTCTGTCACTCGTGCGATGGGGCAATCCGGGCCAATGACACGGCTAGTCCGTAGCAGCTCATTCATGTGAGCCTCCCGGTATTTTCCCGGAATTACTAGGTTTGTGGCAGAAGCGCCAACATACCGGACTTCAGCCCAACCATGGGTACACTCATGGGTACGAACTCGCCCAGAAAATTACTGCCTTGAAGATCGTAGCGAATTTGCGAAAGGATGGCGGAGCCGGAGTCCGCCGCGTCTGCTTCCGAAGCAAACCGATGGAAACCGAAGTAGATCAACAAAATAAGGCTTTTTGGCACCGTTCTGCGCTTGAACGTTCCGGCTAGAACCACCATATTCCAGTCGAAAATGTTGGGCGGAATGTTGGATGCAAACGATCACAACGGGCGGTAAGGCAGTCGGAAGGCACCCTGAAAAGCGACTGACGGCGGCCACAGTGCGCAGCCAGCGCCAAGCGGGCTTCTATGCTGACGGGCAGGGCCTATATCTCAAGGTCGATCCGTCCGGCGCAAAGCGTTGGGTGCAACGCTTGGTGATTCAAGGCAGGCGGCGTGACCTCGGGCTTGGCTCTGCGACCGTTGTAAGCCTCGCTGATGCCCGTGAGGCCGCACTGGGCAACCGAAAGCAGGCCCGTTCCGGCGACGACCCGCTTGCCGCTCGGAAGAATTTTAACGCCGTTCTGACGTTCGAAGCCGCAGCCCAAAAGGTCCATGACTTGCACCTGCCGACGTGGCGCAACCCCAAGCATGGGAAACAGTGGGCTTCCACCTTGCGCGAATACGCATATCCACATTTTGGGACGAAGCGCTTGGACACCGTTACCAGCGCAGACGTTTTGTCGGCTTTATCGCCAATCTGGAATTCGCACCCGGAGACAGCACGGCGCGTAAAGCAGCGCATTGGAACGGTGATGAAATGGTCCATCGCGCAAGGATGGCGCACTGACAATCCCGCCGAAGCGATTTCGAAGGCGCTTCCAAAGCATGATCGTTCGAAGGTCAAGCACCAAAAGGCGCTGCCTTACGCCAACGTCGCAAATGCCATCCAACGTGTACGAGCAAGCGACGCGTCGCTGTCAACAAAGTTGGCGCTTGAATTTATTGTCTTGACTGCAACGCGCTCGGGCGAAACGCGTGGCGCGCTGTGGAGCGAATTTGATCTTGAAAATGCCGAATGGACCATCCCCGGCGAACGTATGAAAGCAAAGCGTCCACACCGCATCCCGCTGTCTCAGCGATGTTTGGAAATATTGAAGGATGCGAAAAAGTTGAGCGACGGGGCCAGCTACGTGTTTCCCGGCAACACAAAGGGTAATCCATTGTCGGATACAACTCTATCGAAGCTATTGAAGGAACTTGGTGTCGCTGCCGTTCCGCATGGTTTTCGTTCGTCGTTCCGCGATTGGGCTGGCGAACAGACGAATTTTCCCCGCGAAGTTTGCGAATTTGCTCTTGCTCACGTCATCAGAGATAAGGCCGAAGCTGCTTATGCGCGGTCGGACCTGTTCGAAAAGCGTCGCAAGTTGATGAACACATGGGCGCAATATTTATCGATGGCGAAAGCCAATGTCGTTAAGTTTCAAAGCAAGGCTCGCAAAGGATGAGTCCGAAGCCCACTTTCACATTCGCTTTCGTGCCACTACCGAAGAAAACGCGAGCATTGAAATATCCGCGCGACGACGAACTCACTGAACAAGCAATTCAACTGATGAAATCTCTGCCGAAACCGTCGAAAAGCAGGATTGTAACGTCGCTCACCAAGAATATCGAACTTGGGTTGAACGAAGACATCAATTCGATGAACCGTCGTCTTATTCGCCGAATTAATATCAAACTTAGAAACGCATTTTGAGTGTCCTAGACGCGGTAACTTAGCCGGACCTATTTCTTTCCGCAGAAACTCGGAAAGGACTATTGATGGCTGACAGAATCCTGCGCCGCCGTGAGGTTCAAAACCGAATCGGCCTTAGCCGCAGCACGATCTATGAGGGCATCGCACGGGGCGAATTTCCCAAACCGATCAAATTGGGCAAGCGAGCCGTTGGTTGGCCTGAATCTGTCATCGTCGCGTGGCTTGAAGGTCGCGCCAATGACCAGTCCCCATCGTCTTCGGATCAACGCGGACGGAAGGGTTGAACAATGTCGAACCCAAATGCACAGACGAAGAGCGATATTTACGATTTTCTCAGACCGATCACAGACACCCGAACAAATGCCAGCTATTGGCAATTTGACACGCCACATTCGCAAACGGCTGCATACAAAGATGACCTCACATCCTTTCGAAAGCTTGGATCAAAGCGCAATGCGCTTATTCGAGACTCTCATGCTGAGTTCGAACCCACTGCCGGGGCAGAGCGCCGAACCTATCGTCCTTTGTGGGTTGCTGTAGTTCGCATCGCGCCAGGATGGCATATCAAACTGCCGCTCTGGCGTGGTCCTGCAAATTTCATAAGAGAACAGGAAACAGATGCTGAGGTCGCTGACATTGTTGCAACGTGTTGTGCGCTTGGCGGGTACGATGAATGCAATCTTGGTCTACATCGGTCTAATTGGGCGGCTATCGATGCGGGACCTGCGCGATGAATGCATCGCCGCTGCTTTCTCTTGCTTTGATTTACGCATCGAACGGCGTTCATATTTTTCCGTGTCGTGAAATCGATTCCAGACACGGAAGGGCTAAAGCGCCATACGTCGAAGGTGGTTGGCACAGCGCGAGCCATTGTGACGCGCAAATTCTTAGCTGGTGGAAGACATGGCCGAATGCTGTTGTGGGGTTGCCGTGTCGCATGAATGGCATCGTTGCAATCGATGCTGATCGGCATGGAAATGGTGACGGCGTTGCGACTCTCTCTGCGTTGTTCGCACAAAATGCGTTCGACCCGAATTCGGTCCCTTGCATATCTACGCCGCGCGACGGTCGTCATTGTCTATTTGGACGTTCGTCACGAACAGAAGACACTAAAGCAAAAATCGCACCCGCCATCGATATTCGCGACAATGGTTATGTCGTCGCGGCAGGCTCGTTCATGGCGGACGCTCGAAGCTATTTGCTCTGCAACGGTTCGTTAGAACAACTCGCGACTGCAATTGGCAATCGCACGTTGCCCGAAGTGCCGCAATGGCTGGCTGTGCTAATGGTCAAGCCAGCGACGATAGCGATGCCAGTGAAATGTGGCCGCCCAAACGATGCAAGCGCCGGTCACATAAAGGAACGTCTTGTTGGACTAATCCGCAAAGTGGTATCGGCTCCGCTTGGCGAGCGTAATGCAACGCTGCATTGGGCGGCCTGCCGCGCCGGAGAACTTGTGCGCGGTGGCAGCATTCAGGACGAAGTCGCCGTCGCACTTTTCACAGAAGCTGGACGACAAGCCGGACTGCCGGAGCGAGAGGCGAATCTGACGGTGCGCAGCGGCGTTCGTATCGGACAGAATAGCGCGCTATGACGGGTGAAGTGTCCAATTGGTCCAGCGATGATGCGAAGGCTTTCTCTCAAATCATTGCCGGTGAAATTAAGGCTCCGACGGAAAAGCGTCCGTTGTTCCGTCCGCTGCCCAGTGCGCCGCAATTTCCATTGGAGGTGTTAGGCCCGCTGAAGGAAGCAGCCATTGCAATTCATCGTCGGACCCAAGCTCCAATTGCCATCGCTGCGCAATCGGTACTGGCCGCCGCTACATTGGCCGTTCAGGCGCAACGCGATGTTACGTTGCCGGGCGGCGGTCAGAAGCCGCTCACCGCGATTTTCATATCTGTTGCAGATAGCGGTGAACGCAAGTCGAGCGTTGATCGTATTGCGTTAGCGGCAGTGTATCGCGTCGAAGAAGAATGGCGAAAGAAGTCAGAGGGAGAACGCCAGGCATTTGCAAACGCTAAGGACGTTTGGGATACCGCGCGGGAACACGCCAAGCGAACGAAAAAGGGCGACATGATTGGACTCCGCGCAGCCTTCGAAGCTATTGGCCCCGAACCTAAACCACCGCCGCACCCAATGTTGCTGATTGCTGATCCAACGCCCGAAGCGTTGACGCTGCATCTAGCTGAAGGCCGCCCAATGGCCGGAGTGTTTGCTCCAGAAGGCGGGTTGCTGATCGGCGGGGCCGCGTTTAGCGACGAAAGCCGAATGCGAACCGCCGCGTTATTCAATACATTGTGGGACGGTGAGCCGATTAGAAGGCGTCGTGTTGGCACGGGCGTAACGTTCTTGCCGGGCCGTAGATGCAGCGCTCACATTATGTTGCAGCCGGTAGTCGCAGAGCGATTGTTGGGTGATCCATTGTTCGATGGTATTGGTCTGACCGCGCGCATGCTTGTCGTTGCACCGGAGACGACCGCAGGAACACGCCTCTTCCGCGAAGCGCCACATGGAACAACCGATGCACTAGAGCGCTACAATGAGCGACTTCGCTATCTGCTGCTGCGGCCACCTGTAACGCGGACTGACATGCCAGACGTTTTGGACCCGCCGACGATGCAACTACAACCCGATGCAGCACGGGCATGGATTGTATTTCACGATAGCTGTGAGGGCGCGATTGGCGCTGACGGTGCGCTCGCTTCAATACGGGCATTCGCGGCAAAATTGGCCGAACATGCCGGTCGATTAGCTGCCGTGTTGACAATGTATTTTGATCCCGACGCAATGGAAGTGCCACTGGTGGCGATGGAATCAGGCATCGCGCTTGCAAAACACTACGCATACGAAATGTTGCGCCTTCATGGCGGCGCGTCCGTGACACCGGAACTTCGTTCAGCGCAACGTCTATTGGTGTGGTGGCAGAGCCTTCCGTCGCCCGTCGTGTATCTGGCGCTGATCTACCAGCGTGGACCGGCAACAATGCGCGATGCGAAGACGGCGAGAAAAGCGGTCGAGATTCTGGAAGAACACGGCTGGGTAGAACGTATCGCGCCCGGTTCGGAGATCGACGGAGCCCCACGGAAAGAAGCTTGGAGACTGCGACCATGAAAGATGAACAAGTTCAGCCCCCTGCTAATGTTGCTAAACCTGCAAATGAATTAGCGCCTTTTGCAGGATTAGCAGAGGGGCATCCACCCGCCACGCGGGATGACAGAGGCCGTTTTTTGACGGGCAATAACGGTGGTGGTCGGCCAAAGGGCGCGAAAAACCGGCTTACGGAACTATTTCTTTCGGTTGTGGTTGCAGATTTCAACGAACATGGTGCCGAAGCAATCGCACGCATGCGCACAGATGACCCAACCAGCTATTTGCGCATGATTGGCGCGCTTGTCCCACGCGAATTGATTTTGCAGCAGGAACAACTTCCGAATGTCGATTACGCGGAACTCACCTACGAGGAGGTGGGAGAGCTAGCCGACGCTGAACGGAAGCGACAAATTTTTCGGAGAGCAATCGAGGGATATTAGGACCTCGAATAAAGCGACTGTGGACCTAGGCAAGGGGTTCCGTCTTGTTGAAGACTTTGCATTGTTCAGACCGCGCCCTCCAGTGCTGAACCACAATGCTTGCATTTGATAGCCGCAGCGCGAATTGGTTCGGCGCAGAACGGACAAGATCGCATTACAGCGTCACCATCCTGCTGAACTTTTACTAAAGTCTCAGTAGATGAATATGCCCACACCAATGCTGCGACCCATCCTAGCACCGTCCAGCCAAGAAGCAGGTCTAACAGTATGATGGAAGCCCGGTTTGGATGCTCGCGCGTCGCAGCAACGAAACTTGGAACGAAATACATCGCAATCGACCCACCTATGAATACCCAAGCCGCTAGATAGGCAATGTTGTTTGTTCCCATTGAGATGATAAACGAGACCAGAAGCACAAGTCCAAGTGCTCCTATCAACGGAAGAGATTGAAGACCAGACCCGGTTGATGGCACTACGTTCGACGGTTCGTACGCGTGCAAGTCTTTGGCTTCAGGCATTGGCGTCCCCCACTTGCGAAGCCCTAAAATGACACGTTTAGGGGACAGATTCCACCGCCGACATCTCGCCAACTGCGGCAATGGAATCGCCACAGATTCTGGGCCGCACGTTCGCTATTGGCGGAAGCGGCGAGCAATGTCCCAAGAAGAACTGGCGCTCGAAGCAGAGATGAAGCGAAGCTACGTGAGCGATATCGAGCGTGGCACTCGCAATCCGAGCATTAAGGCGTTGGCGCGGCTCGCGGCTGCACTAGAGATTGAACCGGATATTCTTCTTCGGCGATAAATTGGGTTCACCCATTGCGACAGCCGCTATGTTCTTTAAAATAAACCCGGTGTTGGGTCCGAAACGTTTGGCTTGCGACGCTCCTTCTTTGCTTGCGTTGCCTTTGCGCCAACATATCGCGGTATGACGCAGGCTACCAAAACTAGCAAGCAGATAGTCAGCGCGGCATGGCCCCGGTGACGGCTTCGAAATATCCGTCGCAGCCTCTAAAGAAGCCGAAGATGCCGTTCATCACATCTCTGAGCCGTGCGAGGCCGATTCTATCGGTCGTGACGGGATATGCGACTCCACTCTTGTCCATTGCATATCGGAATGTGAACGAATGCTTGTCCATGCGGTGAAATTCAAGCACGCATTTGCTGACAGCAACGAGCGCAGATGTGTCACTACCGCCAAGCGAGTGGCAGATTTTCCGAAACGACCTGAGCAATTCATGTAGTTTGTGAGTGTTGCCTGGTTTTTCGACGTTGCAGAATTCGCCGTAATGCTCAATCTGCCATTTCAGCGAGAGTTCGATAAACTGCCGATAGCAAAACAGGATCGGGTACACCAACCCATTGCGAGCAACGTCGTCGCTCAGCGCTTCCTCAACAAGAACGTCCCCGGCATCCTTGTACCCGTCCATAAGAAAAACGAAACGCGACACCGTATCTGAATGAATCTCAGCATCATCGAAAATATCCGGTGCGAACAGTCTGTCACCTCTCGTCGGCCAACGCATGGGTGCTGGGTTTGCTAGATCAGCAAAGGACAAACTTTTCTTGCGCGTCATCGTCTCCTCCAATTCACGATCGCTCTCGCCCACCGCCTAGGCGTGACAGGCTTCGTTAGTCCGCCGATGGGCGGTCACTGGACGATGAGCAGAGAAGAGAACGCCACAAGCACACCGGCTCTGAGCGTTGTTCTAGCAGGCGGGTCACGCGCGGCCCATCAGTTCCCATTCATCCCAAGGCGGCATCGACCGCAGGGCGATGATTTCGTGAACGGCTGCGAGCCCAATCTCTATCCCTTTGGCTGTAACCTCTTGCGGATTTGCCTTCTTCGATATTCCGCCTACGTTGCCGGTGTGAACGACAGCACTTCTAAATCGATACAGATGACGAATTGCTTGGCGTGTCTCATGGCGTTTGGCCAGATCACCACCAACAAGTATCGCGCCTCGCCTCGACAGCCTTTCCGTGATTTCACCTTGGTCCTGTTTGTCGCCTAGCAGGACTTCTAGCCCGATCGCCGCGTCCAGCGCCTTGTCCATGGGGTTTTGTCGGCGCATCGCATGGTTCAGTCGTTTGATTGCAACATCGATCAAGTCTCTAACATCTTGAGGCAGCGCGAGATACCCATCGATGAACTTGCTCGCCAGAGCCTCGTCAATTTGATGATCTTGAAGAAAGAAGGGTCGTATCTCTTCCATGCCGCCATAATGCGATCGACCGACCGCGATTGCATTGATGTCGGGGTCAACGTATTCGGCCCAACCTTTCTCAGGAAGAGTCGCATTGCCTGTTACCATCGACAGAGCATTGGCGACGCGTTCAAGTTCAAGGATGAGGGAACGAAGCGGCGACGCGGAGAAGTCCCTGATGAACAGTTCATTCACTGTGACAGGAGCTGTGAGCGCAGCGGTTGCCGGCAAGTCGCGAGGAAATGCACTGCCAGGGAACATATATCCCTTGCCGCGCTCGGACTCCTTGTGATCTGATTCAGGCAGCGCATCAAAGGGCACCAAGGTGATTTTTCCGTTGGCAAACGGAATCGCCTGCGCCACCTTGAGGCCGCGCACCAGACAGACGCATCGGGCTTCTGCCACTCTCGTGTGAAGTACTTTCTCCACCCAAGAAAATGCTGCCTCGACACCTCGCTCAACTGCGATTTGCACAAAGCGCGGCGCAAACATCGACGGGTGGAAAGACATGCCGCCTCCGCCGAAATCGACGAAGCCGCGATCAACGGAAAATTCCTGCAGACGCGCTAGCGCCTCGCCGACAGGCTTGCTTATTTCCCAAAGATTGAAACGCCGGTCTGGAAAGCGCCCTGCGGCTTTAGCATCGGCTTGTTCGGCCACGGCTTCGGCAGCCACGGGCAAGATCGCCGCTAACGCTTTGTCGGTTGCCTCGCGGCTCATCGTGGCCCTCTTCGGGGATCGGACGCCATGCAGTCAGTGCGTGTACTAGATGCTGAGGGTTCAAGTCCTGCTGCCGCAACCAATTTTCCGTCGCTAATCAAGGGTAGCTACAGAATCACAATGTTGGGTATTTTGTTGGGCGTTTAATAAGAAATTATAAATTGTCTATTAATTTCAATATGTTATTAGTTTATGTGGCGGAGCCGGAGGGATTCGAACCCTCGATACGTCTTTATAACGTATAACGGTTTAGCAAACCGCCGCCTTCAGCCTCTCGGCCACAGCTCCGCGTAGTTAGTTCAGGGACTTAGCACGTACAAACGCGCCTGACACACCAAAATTGGTACCCAATTGGCACCCGAGCCTATAACCCACCCGATTGTAGGGTTGCCTCGATTGCTGATACTGCCGCGAAGTCGTTCTTTTCAAACAAGTGGGCATAGATGATCATCGCTCTTAAGGCGGGCTAAGGTGTCAGTCCACCGTTCTGGCGAAAGCGTCGCATGATGCAGTGCAAACTGGCCGCGATATTAAACGACGATTCGGTCGGCCACAGCATGGCAGCATGGAACATGCCCGCGGACCTCAAAGCTCACGGCAGCAAGTCATTCGATTCCCGTGCCGCGATGCGTGGGCGGAATGTCATCAACATGCTGAATGCAGACGGGCAGAACTGATGGCAGAACTGGTCCAACCCCGCAGACTTGCCACAATCATTGCGCTCGACGTTGCGGGCTATTCGGCACGCACCGAGGAAAACGAAACCCGCTCGACAGCTGAAGTTGTCCGACTGCACAACACCGTCGCGGCAATTGCCGATGCGCATGCTGGGCGCGTCTTTAATACCGCCGGTGACGGCTTCATGCTCGAATTTGGATCAAGTCTGGCTGCGGTCGAAGCCGCGTTCGAGCTTGCCGAAACATGCGAACCGAAAGTGCGGGTCGGCGTCCATCTGGGCGACGTCGCGGTTCAGCAGAACGGCGATCTTCTGGGTCACGGTGTAAACGTCGCGGCGCGGCTGATGGCGCAATCGGCGCCCGGCTCCGCGTTGATCTCGTCCGCAGTGCGCCAAACCTTGCGGGGGCCGGTTCTCGAACGATTGATATCTCGTGGCGCGCTCAAACTGGACAAAATGAACGAAACCATTGAGGCGTTTTCGATGGTGGCGGCCAAGTCCCCGTCCGTGGCTTCCGCTGCGTCAAGAACCGCCGGTTTGGTAACTCAGATCGAGCCAGGCGATGGCCTTCCTTGCGTCGGCCGAGCGCGCGAACTCGAAAGGATTCGTGAGCAGGTCGACAAAGCAAAGCGCGGCGAAGGTTCGTTGCTACTGATTTCCGGCGAGGCCGGCGTCGGCAAGACAAGAATGACATTGGAGGCCGAACGGCTCGCGCGGGCCAGCGAATTTCTGGTGTTGCGTGGCCATTGTTCCGACATGGACTCGGCCCCACCCTATCAGCCTCTGCTGGAGCAGATCGAGCAATCTCAACGCATGTTCGGTCCCGATGTTATGCGCCGAAGCATGGGAGAAAACGCGGCCGAACTCGGAAAACTGATACCGGAACTGCGCCAGCAATACAGCGACATACCGGCATATCCCAATTTACCGCCGGAACAGGAACGCCGATATCTGCTGCACGGCGTTGCCGAGTTCATTGCGCGAAGTGCGGCAAACCAGCCGCTGATGCTTGTATTCGAAGATCTGCATTGGGCCGATGAGTCAACGTGCATACTGCTGCGCTATCTTGCCGAGCGGTTGAAGAGCGAACGGGTATTGCTCGTGGGGACGTACCGCGACGGAGAGCTATCGTCTGGCGGGCCGTTTAGCCGTGCCTTACAGAAATTCACGCGCGAACGCCTTGCCGAGGATATTCGCCTTAGTCGCCTCGCACCAAGCGAGATTGTGGAACTGCTCGCGCGGCGCTTCCGTCAGGACCCGCCTTCGAGTTTGACTGATCTCATCTATTCGGAGACCGAAGGAAACCCTTTCTTCATCGAAGAAGTCATTCGCCTTTTGCAGGAAAGCGGCAAGCTGCTGACGGATTCGGGAAAGTTTCGCGACGACATTGAAATTGCCGACACGGAAGTGACCCGCGGCGTCCGTCTTATCATCGAAGATCGCGTCAGTCGAACCAGTTCACTCTGTCGCGAGATTCTTACTTTCGCGGCCGTCGCCGGACGCAATTTCCCGTTCGACTTGCTCGTGAAAGTCGATGCAAGCCATAGCGAGGACGATATCCTCCACGCTATTGAAGAGGCCGAGACCAAGCGTCTGATCGAAGAAGTTTCCCAAGGTCGCGTCGCTCGCTATCGCTTCGTGCATGAGCAGATCCGCCAAGCGCTGCTATCGGGCCTTTCCCTTCCGCGCCGCCAGAGACTGCATCTGCGCGTCGCGGACGCATTGGAGTCTCTTCATTCCGGCGCCCCGGAGAAATACGCAAATGAAATCGGCCATCATCTGTATCAGGCGGGTTCGGCGTCGGATTTTGCGCGCACTGCGCATCATCTCACGCTCGCCGGTGAGCGGGCCATCGATGCATTAGCGTTTGAGGATGCATTGCGTCAGTTCGATCTGGCGTTGGGCGTTCTTGAGGAACAGGGCGACGCCTCGATGCAGGCACGGCTGCAAAGCCTGCGCTCTGCTGCCCTGCGCGGCGCTGAGCGCATACCGGAATCACTGAATGCGCTGAAGCTTGCGATCACGCTGGCGCCCACGCAAATGTCGAAAGACGAATTCATGCTGCAGCGTTGCCGCATGCTGCTGGATGTCTGGCGGGGCAGCGAAGCGGTCGACGACCTGGAACAGTTGCTTGCGCGCGCGCGCGGCGCGGCGGATGCCCAAAGAGAACTGAACGTTCAGCGCGCGATTGCCCGCGCGTATTACGTGATGTCGCTCGACCACAAGGAATTCGCGCAGAAATCCAAGGACGCGTACGAGCGGACCATCGATCTCGCTCGCGCTCAAGGAGATCGCAAGACACTGGCAGCGGCGCTGGTCGCGACTGCCAACCTTGTGGATTACTGGCCCGAATACATTGAGCTCGCCAAGGTAAACCTGGCCGAGGCGGGCCGGATCGCCCAGGATATCGGCGACGAGGAAATTGAAATCGACGTGGCGACCGCAAGTCTTGGCACCTTTCTGCGCGACAAGTCTCCGGCCGATACCGAGCGCGTGCTGGAACGCCTCGTCGCGCGCCGCGATCCGATCAGGCTCAACGCATTCTATTTCCGCATGATGTGGTCGACCCTGAGTTCGGGCCGGTTCGAGCGCTGCGTGGAGATTTGCGACGCCGGCATAGAGCTGGCCTACCGCATCGGCACGCTGCCGGTGCAGTACCCAACGATCAAGGCGATGGCGCTGATGGAGCTGGGGCGTTTCGGCGACGCTTGGCAATCGCTCGAAAAGGAGATCGCCGACGAAGCGCACCGTTTCGGCGCGGCGCTGCGCGACATGGGAAAGCTGCAATACGAAGTCAATGTCGGCGCCTACGAGGCGGCATTGAAGCGCGCGCCGCACGTTATTGCTGAATCCAAGGCGCTGGTGCGGGCATGGATGCTGCGCTGGGTCAGCTCGATGCTGGCTGGCGTCGCGCCTTCCTACAGCGGTGATGCCGCGGCCATCGCGAACATCGAGGCTCTCGTCGCCTCGACTGGATCGTCTGCCGGCACCAATGGCAACGCGGCGTTGGCATTGGCGAAAGGCGATCTCGATGCAGCGCAATCCGAACTCGCCGCGGCCGGCGACCGATCCAATCTGTCCACCAGCGTCACCGCCAGGCTTACGACCTTGCAGCTGCTTGCGAGCGTCAATGGGGCACAGGGACGTTGGGAAGCGGCGCGCGGCGACATCGCGGCCGCTGTTGAATTGGCGCGTGAGACAGGCGCAAGGGGACAAGCGTGGCGGCTGCTCTGCGAGCAGGCCCAGATCGCGAAAAAACTGGGGCTCGCGGACGCGGCGTCGACCGATCGCGCGGCGGCAAAGACTCTCCTTTCTGAAATCGGCGCGACCATCCCCGACGAACATCACAGGGCGAGCCTGGAGCAACTGGCCAAGCGGTTTGGATTGGCGGATTAAGCAACCCCCATGATAGCGTCCCATCGGTTCGAGAGCCGATTTCGGGGGCAGCGCATGGCCGTGGAAATCAACGGATTTTGTGACGAGCGCTTCCTGCCGCTCAAGGACGCTTTTCGCGCCAATTTCGAAAACGGTCTGGAAGTCGGGGCATCGTTTGCCGTCACGCACAAAGGCAAGCCCGTCGTCGATATCTGGGCGGGGCATGCCGATTGGAATAGAACACGGGTGTGGGAGAAGGACACGATTGTCCTGCTGTACTCGACCTCCAAAATTCCGCTGATCATGTCTTTTCTTTTGCTGGTGGATCGCGGGCTCGTCGATCTCGATGTTCCAGTTGCGACCTATTGGCCGGAATTCGCGGCCGGCGGGAAGTCGCACGTGACGGTCCGCGATGCGCTGACTCATCGTGCCGGTGTTCCGGGCTTCGAGCCACCGGTTCCCTTTGAAGCACTACACGATTGGGACGGCATCACCGCGCACATCGCGGCCGAAGCCCATTGGTTCGATAGTGAAAGCGTGCTGTGCTATCATGCGATAACTTACGGCTTTGTTCTGGGCGAGATCATTCGTCGCGTTAGTGGCCGCGGGCCGTCGCAGTTCTTCCGCGAAGAGATCGCCGACAAAGCCGGCATCGATCTGCAATTGGGCCTTCGCTCGCAGGCGGAGCGCGCGCGCCTGGCGCAAAACGGTTACCTCAACCCTCCAGGCGGCATGATGACCCGGCACCCGCTGGCCCGCCGGGTGACGGAGAGCGTTGGGCAAGGAGACTGGACCACATGGGAGAACCAGAGGTCCGACGTCCCCGCGAGCAATGGCTACGGCAATGCCCGCGCCGTCGCGCGGCTCTGCACCATCGGCGCCATGGGTGGCGTGCTCGACGGTGTGCATTACCTTTCGCAGAAGACGGTCGACGAGGCATCCAGGGAGCAGGTTTTTGCGGAAGAGCCGCATGTGGGATGGCTTCGGCTGGGCCTCGGCTTCGGCCTGCACAGCGATGGATTTCCGGCGCCGACTTCCACCTGCTTCCACTGGGGCGGCTATGGCGGCTCCTTCGGGATCATGGATCAGGCAACGGGCATCGGTTGCGGCTACGCGATGAACAATCTGATCGTTCCTGAGCAGGATATTGCCGAAGAGCCGCGCTACTGGCGCATGTCCAAAGCGCTTGGCTCGGTGATGGCCGGCCTGTAGCGTCGCTATGCGGTACACTGTTTCGAAAAAGATTGCGTGAGCCGACCATGGAGATTCACGGTTTCTGCGAGGAGCGCTTCCAGCCGCTGAAGGACGCCTTCCGCGCCAACTTCGATGCGGGCCTGGAGCTCGGCGCGTCGCTCGCATTGACCCATCGTGGCAAGATGGTCGTCGATCTCTGGAGCGGCTACGCCGATCGGAATGAAACCCGGCCCTGGCAGAGGGACACGATCGTCAATGTGTTCTCGTCCACGAAGATTATGGTCACCATCTCGATCCTGATGCTCATCGACCGAGGGTTGATTGATCTGGATGCGCCGATCGCGCGTTATTGGCCGGAATTCGCCCAGCGCGGGAAGGCTGCGGTCACGGTGCGCGACGCGCTCACGCACCAGGCCGGCGTGCCGGGATTCGATCCGCCGGTGAGCTTCGAAGCGCTGCACGACTGGGACGCCATCACCGCGCACATCGCGGCCGGGCCGCATTGGTTCGATGGCCGAAGGGTTCTCATGTATCATCCCACGACGTTTGGATTCCTGCTCGGCGAGGTGATCCGGCGCGTCGATGGACGAAAGCCGGCACAGTTCTTCCGCGAAGAAATCGCCAGCAAGGTCGGAGCGGACTTTCAGATCGGACTGTCGTCCAAATCGGACGTTGCACGCGTTGCCGAGTTGCGGTTTCCGGCCGATCCGTTGCCGCTGCCGCCTGGAAGCTTGACCGAGAAGGTGTTCGGCTCCGTCGGTCTTGGCGATTGGACGTCCTGGGAGCGCCTTTCAGCCGATATTCCGGCCGCCAGCGGAATCGGCAATGGCCGCTCGATTGCGCAGATATGTGCGATTCTTGCTTTGAGCGGCGAACTCGACGGCACGTTTTACCTTTCCAGAAAAATGGTCGAACGGGCCGCCACTGAACAGGTGTATGGCCAGGACCCGGCGTTCGGCTGGTTGAGAATGGGCCTCGGATTCGGCCTGCACAGCGATCAATTTCCTGCGCCGACTCCGACGAGTTTCCACTGGGGCGGCTATGGCGGGTCTTGGGGACTGATGGACTCGAAGATCGGTGTCAGTCTGGGCTACGCACCCAACAATATGATAGTGGATATCGATTCTCTGGACCCAAGGCTCAAACGATTTTCGGACGCACTCGGGAGGCTGGCACCCGAACTCTGAAGGATCAACGGTCTTTAGTCGCATCAATAATGTTAGATGCGATCAGGTATCGCTCGCAAAAGAACCATTCGGGCGCGATCTCTGTAAATTGAAATTGCCGCAACAATTTCCGATCCGTTCCGCCGGACCTACTTCCTGACTATCCGCATTGCAATTCGGCTGGGACTGACAAGCTGATCAACGCGCGAGTGTGGGAATGACGCTCGCTAGCGCGGCGCTCAGCCGAGCCAGCCGGGGGTCCATATTCGGATCAAGAAGGAGATTGTTCGGCGCAAAGCCGAGGCTTACGCGCGATCCGGGATCCATGACGCCCCATGCGCCGCCGAAGCCGCCCCAGTGGAATGCGGTATGCGACGGAGCCGGGAAGTGCACACTGTCCAGCCCGAAACCGAGTCCCCAACGTATTCCTCCTAGGTAGAGATCTTCGCCAGACGCCTGTTCGCGTGAAGCCTCGTGCGCCATCTTCTTGGAAATGTAACGTCTCCAACCGAGCCTGCCGTTGTTGGCGAGAATTGCGCACAAGCGCGCGATCGAACGTCCATTGCCGTACGCATTTGCGGATGGACTTAAGAGCGACAAACGCTTCCATGACATCACGTCGCCGGAGAGCAGCCTGTTGTTCTCCTCCACAACGCGCAACCCGATCTCAGTGATCGGTAGATCGGGATGTTCGATTTGGATCTGCTCAGCCGTGAGCGGAGCTGGGATGTTCAATTCCGCGACACGCCGCACGTCCCATCGCGACGAAAGACCAATCTGAAAGTCAGCGCCAACTTTTCGCGCAATTTCGTTTCTGAAGAAACGCTGGGGATAGCGCCCATCGACGCGGCGAATGATTTCGCCGATCACAAATCCATATGTGGACGGGTGATAGCAGAGCACCTTTTCGCCACCGAAGCGGTGTGGCTGGGCCGCGATCTGCGCCGTAATGCGCCGCCAATTTCCCAATTCATGCGCCGTCACCGGCACGTCAAAGAAAGGTACCCCTCCTTGATGCGTGAGGAAATCGCGCACTGTGACCTTGTCTTTTCCGTTTAGGCCGAACGCCGGCCAATACCGGCAGACAGGCGCGTCGAGATCAAGCTTGCCGCGATCGACCAGCACCATCACGCACATGATCAGCATGATCTTGGAGACGGAAAAGACGTTGACGATCGTATTCTTTCGCCAGGTCTTGGTTCTTTTCAAATCTGCCCAGCCGCCCCAGAGATCGACGACTGCTTTTCCACGCCAGGTGACGCCCAGAGACGCTCCCACTTCTAAACCGTCCTCGAAGTTTGCTTGAAACGCTTCGCGTAGCAGCCGAAACCGCTTATCGCAAATCCCATCAATCCAGCCTCGCATCAAGCCCCACCGACCGTCGCTCCCCCATCGATTTGAAATCATTTTGTCTGCCGTTGCCAGTAGGTGTTCCGATGTGGCGCTCGTTCCCGGCTTGGTGGTGAAATGTAGTTAACAGAGCTCCGTTATGTCCGCTCCTGGCGAGTTAGCATCGCTCTCAAGACCGGATACGCAAGTACGGCATCGGCCTTGGTTCACGAGAGCCTGGGGTTGCGTGCAAGACTGCGCGAGCGTTTCCTGACGCAATATCCGCTGTTACGCGGTCCCCTTTATTGAGCCAACCGACGACCGTTTGTCATTCCAACAGTTCGTGCAATTGAATGGATGTTTGCTCAATAAAAGTTGGAATAGAGCAGGTTTGCTGCGGGTGTAGCGAGTTAGCAAACCGCCGCCTTCAGTCTCTCGGCCACAGCTCCATTGGAAATTCCGAGTTTGCTCGAAGATTTATCAAAGCAAATCTGACCCTTCCATGACCGGTTCTATGGGCTAAATCATTTGAGTTCAAGTTGTTACCGCTTACGCCGGAACCCCTATGACGGTTGAAGTTCCTATTTCCACATCTGGCTTGGATGGCGCCCGATAGTCGATATTCCCGCGCGAAGGCCCCGCGTCGGGGCCCGCGCAAACTCCAAAAAAATCAGGTGAGAGACGTCCGCTTCTGGCAAGAGAGACGTCGCGGGCTCTGTCTCTGTCGTGTGTCCGCCAGGTTCGCTCAAGGCAAACCTCAAATTAGATGGGGTGGACGGCCCCTGCTCAGCGGCATCACTGTGCCATAGCGTGGTCGTTGGTCAGAGACCACAACGAGAGGAGCCGTCCGAGATGAATATTACAACGATTGGGCTTGATATTGCG
>Ga0209483_1000145_pt1 | contig 67984 bp, 63 predicted proteins | sample NGEPerA_FD_184508 | JGI IMG/M metagenome (GOLD analysis project Ga0209483, IMG submission 184508) | Arctic peat soil microbial communities from the Barrow Environmental Observatory site, Barrow, Alaska, USA - NGEE PermafrostL2-A... | ecosystem: Environmental > Terrestrial > Soil > Wetlands >... | reverse complement strand
CGCTGGGACAACGGTTCGTTCATGGGCGCGAGTCTGGACCACTGCATGTGGTTCCACCGCGAGGTCCACGCCGATCAGTGGCTGCTCTTCGACACCGACTCGCCAATCGCCCACGGAGGCCGAGGACTCGCGCGCGGCTTCCTCTGGAACCAAGCCGGCCAACTGATGATCTCGATGGTCCAAGAGGGACTGACTCGAATGGTCGATCCCAACAAGGTAAAGGAGCAGTCATGAGTCTCAGTGATGACGTCGCGGCCTACAGCATGGCCACCTCGCAGTTCTTGCACGACGCGGCCATCGTCAACGACGACAACCTCGATCGCCATATCGAAGGTAGTTGGAGCGCGCGTCAGGTGATTCACCACATCGCGGACTCCGAAGCGCAGTCCTACGCGCGTCTTCGCCGCCTGCTCGCTGAACCGGCCGGCTCGGTCATCCAGGGTTACGACGAGGCGGCGTGGGCCGAGTGTCAACAACTCGGCTACCAGGACCTGCCGGTCGTGCACTCGCTCGAAGTCTTCAAGGCCGTGCGCCTCGCGTCACTGGACGTGCTCGCGCGACTGCGTGAAGCCGACCTCGAGCGTTACGGCGAACACTCCGAATCGGGTCGCTACACGCTCGCGACGTGGCTCGCGGTCTATACCCAACATCCGCGCGCGCACGCCCAACAGTTGCTGGAAGCGGTGAACTCCTAAATCAAGTGCGCGACGACATGGGCACGTACTTGCGCTCTTCGTCGCCGATGTAGAGCTGGCGCGGACGCGCGATCTTCACGTCCTGAGCGAGCAACTCCTGATAGTGCGCGAGCCACCCCGACGTTCGCGGAATCGCGAACAACACCGTGAGCATCTCGAGTGGGAAGCCCATCGCCTGGTAGATCAGGCCGGAGTAGAAGTCCACGTTCGGATAGAGGCGACGCGAGATGAAGTAGTCGTCGGCGAGCGCGATCTCCTCGAGCTTCAAGGCGATGTCCAACAATGGATTCTTGCCCGTCACCTGGAAGACGTCATCAGCCGTCTTCTTGATGATCGTGGCGCGCGGATCGAAGTTCTTGTAGACGCGGTGGCCGAATCCCTCGAGCAGGGCCTTGCCCTGCTTCACCGTTTCGATGTAAGCGGGGATATTGTCGATGCTGCCGATCTTGGTCAGCATCTTCAGGACTGCTTCGTTCGCACCACCGTGACGCGGACCGTAGAGCGCGGCGGTGGCGGCCGCGGTCGCCGAGTACGGGTCACCGTGTGATGAGCCGACGACGCGCATCGCGGTCGTGCCACAGTTCTGTTCGTGGTCAGCGTGCAGGATGAACAAGACGTCGAGCGCGTGCGCGAGCACCGGGTCCGGTTCGTAGCGCGGTTCGGCGACCTTCCACATCATCGACAGGAAGTTCTCCGTGTACCCAAGGTTGTTGTCGGGGTACACGAACGGCATGCCGACCGAGAAGCGATGCGCCGCGGCGGCGAGCGTCGGCATCTTGGCGATAAGTCGCACTACTTGGCGGTGCAGGATCTCAGGGTCGTCGAGAATCTTGGCGTCCTTGTAGTACGTCGAAAGTGCGGCGATCGCCGAGACGAGCATGCCCATCGGGTGCGCGTCGTAGTTGAAACCTTCGAGGAATCGCTTGCGGACGTTCTCATGGATATACGTGTGGTGCGTGACCTCTTGTTTCCACTCCGCCGCCTGGACTTCGTTGGGCAGCTCGCCGTAGTTGAGGAGGTAGGCGACTTCGAGGTACGTCGAGTGTTCGGCGAGTTGCTCGATCGGATAACCGCGATAGCGCAGTATGCCGAGGTCGCCGTCAACGAAAGTGATGGCCGACTCGGCGGCTGCGGTGTAGAGGAACCCCGGGTCGTAGAACCACACGCCGGGCACGGCCTTGGAGAACTCGGAGGCGGCAACGCCACCTTTGTCGATGGGAATCTCTCGAGTTTCGCCAGTGCGGTTGTCAGTCACGGTAATGGACTCAGACACAATTCCTCAATTCATAACGGGGGGCAGGTCCATCGTATGTCACCCCGCCGGTAAGGCTGCCAGACCGGGGGGTGACAACTTCACGCGGTATCTCTTCGAACGCGTCAGGCCCGCTGACGCCGGAGCGCCAGTGATCCGGATGTTCAAGGTCGCGCGTTCGCTCGACACGACCGCAATCTCTTGGGGCGTGAAAGCGTAGGACTGGAGCGGTGCCAGCACGACGTGAAAGATCTGGCGTTGCGCGGGGAGCGGTCCGTTGGAGGGACTCATCGTCACTTCGAGCGTGACGCTTTGCTCCACGAAACCGGTGTTCACGATGGCCACGCCGACCGTCATCATTAAAACCGGGGGCAGCAACAGCACGCCCTTTGTCGCGGGCAACGGCGCCGGCGACACCGAGACCGCGGCGATGCCGATGCCGCGCACGACCGCGAGCGACGGCGACGACGTGAGTCCCGTAACGCCACCACTGGTGAACAACTTCGCGCTCGAGAGTGTCAACGCGTCGAGTCGCACCGCTCCCGGTTCGTGTCGCAATGCGAATCGATCCTGGTTCCATTTCAATGCCGTCACGTACAGCGAGTGAGCGGGGTCGCTCGACGGCGTGCCGTCGGCGCTCGACGATGGTGCGGGCAACTTAAGACTTCGCGCGATCGTGGCAAATATCTCCGCGTAGTCATCGACCCTCGTGTCGGTCATGACGGCGATCTTGTCGTTGATGTCGTGAGCGAGTTTGGGCCGGCGCAAGAGATCGGCGGACGTCGACCAGTACGACAACTGTTGATCGAGTTGGTTCAGGCGAGCGTCGAAGATCGGACGCGACAGAGTGGCCCCGCTTTGCAACAGTCGTGCCACGCGGGTATCGAAGTTGTTCTCTTGAACGAGAAGCGTGTTGGCGAGCCCCGCAAAGCTTCGATTCTCACTTCGTTGATTCGTGATTGCCCCGTGCGCCGAGCGCGCCACGTCCCTCGCGAAGACCAGTACGACGAGAGTGACGACCAGCGCAATAGTAAGGAACAACGAATGTCGGCGACGCTGCGCGCGTGTACGGGCCACGAAGAAGAAACTAGCCTCCGTTGATTTTCCTACTCGTCGTCGAAGATGTCGAGTTCGAGGATCTCCGAGGCGCCTTCGGGGAGCGCGTTGTCGTCGTCGATCCCCCACTTCACGTCATTCAACGGACTCGTCAGTCGATCGACCGACGCGAGTTCGGGCAAGTCCTTCGCGCGCTGCGCGCCGCCAAAGGAACGCAGGCTCTTCGCCGCGGGAATCAGTCGTCCTTCGATCGAGCTCAACATTGCGTTGTACTCACGAACCACGGTGTCGAGTGACCGGCCCATCTTCCCGACCGGTTCCGCGACTTTGCGGATCCGATCGAACAGCCTGTTGGCGATGTCGGCGATCTGCTCAGCGTTCACGGCGATCTGTTGCTGTTGGACAATGAAGCCCACCGACCACAACAGCGAAAGAAGGTTCGTGGGGCCGACGATGACGACGCGCTCGTTCGCCGCGAAGGCGAGCAGGTCGGGATCGGCGTCGAGGGCGGACGACATCGCGAAGTCGCTCGGGATGAAACACACGACGAACTCTGGCGCCGGTGACACGACCTCCCAGTAACTCTTTTCCCGGAGGGTCTTCACGTGACTGCGCAAGTCTCGCGCGTGCTTGGACTGCAACTCACGTCGCGCGTCACCGTCCTCTTCATCCAACGAACGTTCGAAGGCGTCGTAGGGGAACTTCGCGTCGACCGCGAGCTTGATGCCGTTGGGCAGGTTGACGACGCAGTCGGGGCGCAGTGATCGTCCATCTTCGTTCGTCGCGCTCACCTGCAGCTCGTAGTCGATGCCCTGACGCAGTCTCGAGGCGTTCATCACGTTGGCGAGTTGGATCTCGCCCCACGCACCGCGCTGTGAGCTGCGCCCGAGAAGTTGATTCAGTCGGCGCGTCTCGTACTGCGTCTTCTGTTGGGCTTCGAGCAGTTCGGCCGCTTTACTTTTGACGTCCGAGAGCGCACCGGCATTCAGCGTGTTGAAATCGGCAAGATTCTTCTTGTACTCGCCCAGCAGTTCTTCGAGCGGCTTCAGCGTTGAATCCAACTTCGACTCGCGCAGTTTGTGCGTCTCTTCCTGAGATTTACTGAAACGCTGCACCGTTTCGTCGAGGGCTTCGGTCGAAAGGACCTTGAAGGTCTGTCCCATCTGCGTCATCGAATTCTCGTGGTCCAAACGCTGACGCTCGAGTCGTTCGTTCGACTCAGCGAGTTGCGAGTCACGTACTTTGAGCTCCGCTTCGGCCCTCAATACGTCTTCGCGGAGCGACTGCCCGCGCTTCACCATGAGAGCCCACGTAAGGGCGACGCCCAGAGCGAGGCCGACGACCGCGCTGATAACACCAACCATTCGATCCCTTTCGTCCGGACACCTCCACCATAGATAAGTGCTGTAACGCAGCGGTAGCCTTTGGCCATGAATCGGCTCTTTGGAAACCGTCCGAAGCCGGACGAAGAGACACCGCTCGTCGCTACCGCTGACGAGGAAATGCGCCCGCAAATCGTGCAAATCTTCGCCTTGGTGGGTGAGGCGATGGCGGGCGCCACGCACGCCCTGCTGTCGGGCGACCGCGAACTCGCGAAGAGCGTGGTCGACCAGGACGTGGCCATCGACGGGCTGGTGAACTCGATCGTCAACGCGGTGGAACTTCAACTGGTCGAGAACGAATCGCTCAACATCGCTGACCGCCGACGACTGTTAACGCTGCTGCGCATCCTTCCCGAGGTCGAACGAAGCGGCGACTTGGCCGAGCACATTGCGCGCCGCGCCGCGCGCGGGCTCGGCGTCGAGATGTCGCCGCGAAGCCGAGGACTGGTCGAACGAATGGGCGAAGTCGCCTCAACTATTTGGCGCGAGGCGACCGACGTCATCATCGACGGAAAGCTCGAGGCGGCCGGCGCCATCGAGGAGATCGACGACGAACTCGACGACCTGCACGTCTCGTTGACGGCGGAATTGACGTCGGGCTCGATGAGCCTGCCCGTCGCCGTCGAACTGGCGTTGCTGGCGCGCTTCTACGAACGATTCGGTGACCACTGCGTCAACCTCGCTCGTCGACAGGTCGGGCGCAACGGCCCCGACTAACGAAGCGCGAGCAGTTCTTCGGCGATCTGCACGGCGTTGAGAGCGGCGCCCTTGCGCAGATTGTCATTGCTGATGAACATCGAGAGTCCGTTGAGCACGGTCTCCGCGCGACGGATGCGGCCCACGTAACTGGGGTCTTTGCCGGCGGCCAAGCGCGGCATCGGAAGTTCACAGACCACGACGCCCGTCGCGGCCTCGAGAATCTCCGTCGCTTCCTCGGGCGAGAACGGTCGTTCGAAACTGGCGGTGATGGCGAGTGAGTGACCGGTGAACACCGGGACACGCACGCACGTCGCGTCAACGAGCAGTCCGGGGATCTCGAGGATCTTGCGACTCTCGTCGCGGAGCTTCTTCTCCTCGCCGGTTTCGAGTGAGCCGTCGTCGAGGATGGTCCCCGCCAAGGGAATCACGTTGTGCGCGATCGTGGCCGGGAACTTGACGCCGGAGTCCAACGGGAACGCGGACCCGTCGAAGGTGAGCACTCGCACGTCGTTGCCCTGTGACTTCTCCAGCTGATTCGAAAGTTCGTCGACGCCTTCGCGACCGGCTCCACTCACGGCCTGATAGGTCGCCACACTGATCGAACGCAGTCCCGCCGCCACGTGCAGTGGCTTCAGCACCGGCATCGCGGCCATCGTCGTGCAATTCGGGTTGGCGACGATCCCCTTGGGAATGGTTCGCAGCGCGTGAGCGTTGACCTCCGAGACGACCAGCGGAACGTGGGGATCCATGCGCCACGCCGATGAGTTATCGATCACGATCACTCCGGCGGCGGCCATCTTCGGTGCCAAAACCTTGGATGAGGTGGCACCGGAAGACGTCAGCGCGATGTCGATTCCCGAGAAATCGGCCGTGGCGGCGTCCTCCACTTCGATCTCGGCGCCATTCCAGTCCAACGTCGAGCCCGCGGACCTCGCCGAGGCGAAGTAGCGGATCTCTTCGACCGGGAACGAGCGCTCGCGAAGGATCTCGCGCATCACTGTGCCGACCTGGCCCGTGGCTCCAACGACCGCTATTCGCATGTCCGAAGTCTACGGGACGCCCTATTCAGCGCTACGCCGCGTCCAGTCCGAAGGCCGTGTGAAGGTGGCGCACCGCTTCGGCGACCTTCTCGGCGCGCATCACGCACGAGATTCGAATCGAACTGGTCGAGATCATCTCGATGTTGATCCCGTTCTCCGACAAGGTCTCGAACATCAACGCGGTGACACCAGGATTCGACTTCATGCCGGCGCCGATGATCGACACGCGACCGATGTTGTCGTCGCTCGTCACTTCGGTCGCACCGATCTCGTCCTTCACCCTGTCGCACGTTTCGCTCGCGGCGGCGAGGTCGGTCTTGGGGACGGTGAAGGAGATGTCGGTGATCCCCTTCGCGCTTATGTTCTGCACGATCATGTCGACATTGATGCCCCGGTCGGCGAGTTGGCGAAAGAGGCGCGCGGCCACACCGGGCCGGTCCGGCACTCCCCCCACGGTGATCTTCGCTTCAGACGTGTCATCGGTCACTGCCGATACGACGGCTTCTTCCATGGTGGGGTCCTCCTCCACAATCCAGGTGCCTGGCTCCCAGGTAAAACTCGAACGAACGTGCAGCGGCACACCGTGTCGACGCGCGAACTCAACGGATCGAAGCATCAAGACGCGACCGCCGGTCGCCGAGATCTCCATCATCTCGTCGAACGAGACCTTCGGAATGCGACGGGCCTTCACGACGACGCGAGGGTCGGCCGAGAAGACGCCCGTCACGTCGGTGTAGATCTCACAGACGTCGGCCTTTAACGCCGCCGCGAGCGCGACCGCCGTGACATCGGAGCCGCCGCGGCCCAGGGTGGTGATGTCGCGCTCAGTGGAAACGCCTTGAAATCCGGCGACGACCGGCACGAGTCCGGCTTCCAACGCCTCACGAATCCGGTCCGGACGCATCTCGAGGATCTTGGCGCGAGTGTGATCGGTATCGGTGATGATGCCGGCCTGGCTGCCGGTGAAGGAGGCCGACTCCACGCCGCGAGCACCGAGCGCCATGCTGACGAGCGCCATCGATATCCGCTCACCGGCAGTGAGCAGCATGTCGAGCTCGCGCGGCAGTCGAGTTGGCGAGACGTCATCGGCAAGTCGAATCAAGTCATCGGTGAACTTACCCATGGCCGAGACCACGACGACGACGTCGTTACCCGCATCCTTCGTTCTCGCGACGTGATCGGCCACGGCCCTGATCCGATCGGCGTCGCCGACGGACGTGCCACCGAACTTTTGAACGATCAACGCCATGCAATCAACGTTACTTGAGGCATTCGGAGCACTTTAGATGGCCGAGTAAAGTCGCACCAATGGCAACTACCAAACGTGAACGTCAAAAGGCCGCGCGCCGAATCAAGATGGAAGCGATGCAAAAGCGCGCGAAGCGTCGCCAGAACACGCGTCGCGGCATCATTGTCGCCATTGTCGCGGTGCTCGTGCTCGGTACCGGAGCGCTCCTTTTCTCTGGCAAGACAACGACGACCACGACGACCACCTCCACGCCACCAGCGACAACGACCACCGTCGCAGCGGCGCCGATCTCCTTCTCGCCCGTCACCGACCCGTCACCAGTCGGCGTGTGGGGCAAAGCGCCAGCGCTCGTCGTACCACCAGGGGCTCCTCCGACCCAGGCGGAACTCGCCAACCTGATCACCGGTACCGGACCAGCGATCGCTCTCGGCGACAATTTCATGGCGCAGTACGTCCTCGCCGACTACGCGTCACGCAAGGTCCTTCAGACGTCGTGGACCTCCGGCCCCTTCTCCAGCACGCTCCTCACGAGCCATTTGATCCCGGGCTGGGTGGCGGGAATGGTGGGTATGAAAGCCGGTGGTCGACGTGAGTTGATCTTGCCCCCCGTAGATGCCTACGGCGCCGCTGGACGCTCCGGTATCCCGAAGAACGACACGCTCGTCTTCATCATCGACCTCATAAAGTTGACCAAATGAGCGACCACATACCCAACCCCGACGGATCAAGCGAGAAGCGCCAGAAGTTCAGCGCCGCGCCGCCCATGATCATCGACCCCGCGAAGAACTACACCGCCACGATGGTGACCTCGAAGGGCACGCTCGAGATCGTCCTCGACGCGCTCGGCGCGCCCATGACGGTCAACAGCTTCGTGTACCTCGCACGGTGGCATTACTACGACGGCATCGTCTTTCACCGCGTCATTCCGGGATTCGTCCTGCAGGGCGGCGACCCCACGGGTACGGGCGCCGGCGGCCCGGGCTACAAGTTCAACGACGAGCTGCCGAAGCCCGGACGCTACGAACTCGGTTCGCTCGCCATGGCGAACGCCGGTCCGCACACGAACGGTTCGCAGTTCTTCGTCATCTCCGGCCCGGACGGCATTCGCCTGCCGCCGCTCTACGCGCACTTCGGCAAAGTCGTGAAGGGCCTCGACGTCGTGGAGGCGATCAACGCCGTCGGGACATCGTCGGGGAAGCCCAAAGAGGACGTCGTCATCGAATCGGTGACGATCACCGAGTCTTAGAGTTCAACCGCGTCGTGGCCCCGCGTCACGACGACGTCATCAGCAACGACACTCCAACGCTCACCGTCATGGTGCGCGATGCCGGTCGGTCCTAGCACCACGAGCGGCACGTCACTCAAGAGCGAACGCGTTCGCAACATCTGCTCATCGCTCGACGGAAGACACAGCGCTGCTCCCTTCCGAAAACCGAGACCGGTCGTCGGCGCGCCACCGCGCGGATCGATCATCACGTCGCCGAGTACCGATGAGACAGCGCCAATCGCGATGAGCGTCGACGCGGCGTTGATGGCGTCGCCGAAAGCGTTCGCGCGCCACACCGAACGCGCGTGGAGTGGAGATCCGTCGCACAGCACCACTAAGTCGGCACTTGCGAGTCGATCGATCAGATATTGATCGCTGGTCGCGGCGCGGTCACCCACCATCAATGCCTCGACGCGAACATCGCACTCGTCAAATACGGCACCGGTGAGCACGGCCGCCTCGGTGACTCCAGTGAACGCCGCAGCGGTGGGAACGATGACGACGTCGGCGTGCTCGCGCAACGTGATTGATCCATCGCGAAGCAAGGCGCGCAGTGCGTCGAGCGATCCGACGGCGAACGTCGAGGTCCCCATTCGTCGAGTCTCGCATCTAGAGGGTTTCCGGGCGCCAACTATTGTCTCTTCATGGTCTTCCAAAAAGTCGGCGTTCTCGGTTCGGGAATCATGGGCAGTGGCATCGCCGAGGTCGCGGCCGCCACCGGCGCCACGGTGATCGTGCGTTCCCGGAGCCACGCGACCGCCGACGCGATGCTCGAAACGATGGCGAAGTCACTCGACAAGCAAGTCGAGAGGGGCAAGCGGACAGCCGAGGACGCGGCGGCGATCATCGCTCGAGTCTCGGCAACCACCCACTTGACGGACTTGGCCGACTGCGACTTCGTCATCGAGTCAGTGGTGGAAGACCTCGAGGTGAAGCGCGCGGTCTTTCGTGAACTGAACGCGGTCGTGCACGCGGACGCGATCATCGCGACGAACACGTCGACACTTTCGGTCATCGAGCTGGCGATGGAGACGTCGCGGCCGGACCGAGTCTGCGGGCTGCACTTCTTCAACCCCGCGCCAGCGATGTCACTCGTCGAAGTGGTGCGACCGATCTGTGCCAGCGACGACACGATGAACAGTGTCACCGAGTTCGTGCTCGCGTGCGGCAAAGAGCCGGTGAACGTGAAGGACCAAGCCGGCTTCGTCGTCAACGCCCTCCTCTTCCCGTATCTCAACAACGCCATCCGCCTATTCGAGCAAGGCGTGGCGACGAAGGAGGGCATCGACATCGCCATGAAGGGCGGCTGCGGCTTTCCGATGGGACCGTTCGCGCTGTTAGACCTCGTCGGACTCGACACGTCACTCGCGATCCTCGACGCCCTGTTCGCTGAGTTCGCCGAACCGAACTTCTCGCCGCGACCGCTGCTTCGACGAATGGTATCGGCCGGTCAACTGGGTCGGAAATCCGGTTCCGGTTTTTACGACTACCGTCGCTAAAGAGATCGAAGAGGGAGAGATGGCCCAACGTTCCAAGCCCTGGGTGATGCGGACCTATTCGGGTCACTCCAGCGCCGTCGCGTCCAACGAGCTCTACCGCTCGAACCTCGCCAAGGGCCAGACCGGTCTCTCGATTGCCTTCGACCTGCCGACCCAAACCGGCTACGACCCGGACGACCCGGCCGCCGCCGGAGAGGTCGGCAAGGTCGGTGTACCGATTGCGCACCTCGGTCACATGCGCCAACTCTTCGAGGGCCTTCCCCTGGGCGAGATGAATACCTCGATGACCATCAACGCCACGGCCGCCTGGCTCTGGGCACTGTATTTGGCGCTGGCCGAAGAAGAGGGCGTCGATCTCAATCAACTCCAGGGCACGACCCAGAACGACATCGTGAAGGAGTACCTCTCGAGGGGCACGTATATCTTCGCGCCCGAACCCTCCAAGCGTCTCATCGTTGACATGATCGCCTACGGACACGACCACGTCGCCAAGTGGAATCCGATCAACGTCTGCAGTTATCACCTCCAAGAGGCCGGGGCCACCCCGGTCCAGGAGATCGCGTACTCACTGGCGACCGCGATCGACGTCCTCGACGCCGTGCGCGACTCGGGCAAGATCGAACCAAAGGAGATGCCCCACGTCGTTGGACAGATCTCATTCTTCGTGAACGCCGGGGTGCGCTTCATCGAAGAGATCGCCAAGATGCGCACGTTCACGGCCATGTGGGACGAGATCTGTCGCACTCGCTACGGCGTTGAGGACGCGACCCTGCGCCGCTTCCGCTACGGAGTGCAGGTCAACTCGCTCGGTCTCACCGAACAGCAACCGGAAAACAACGTGCAGCGAATCGTGCTCGAGATGCTGGGCGTCACGCTTTCGGCCGACGCGCGCGCTCGCGCGCTGCAACTCCCGGCCTGGAATGAAGCGCTCGGACTCCCACGCCCGTCGGATCAGCAGTGGAGCCTTCGGATGCAACAGGTACTCGCCTTCGAGAGCGACCTGCTCGAGTACCCGGACATCTTCGCTGGCTCCTCGGTGATGGAGGCCAAGGTCCACGAACTCACGAACAGTGCGCAAAACGAACTCGACGAGGTGTTGGCGCTGGGCGGCGCCTTTTCGGCAATCGACGAATTGAAGAGTCGTCTCGTCGCCAGCCAGTCCCAGCGAGTGGCGCGAATCGAGTCGGGCGAGCAGGTGGTCGTGGGCGTCAACCGATTCACCGAAACGGCGGAATCACCCTTGACGAGCGACCGCGCGATTGAAACGATCATGACCGTGGACCCGGCCGTCGAGCGTCAGTTGATCGACGACGTCGTGCGTTGGCGCTCCACTCGCGATGAGGGTGCGGTGCGCGCGGCGATTCAAGAACTCACTCGCGTCGCAAAGAGCAACGATCCGGCCGACAACATCATGGTGCCGACCATCGCACTCGCGAAGGCCGGGGGCACGACCGGTGAATGGTCGAACGCGTTGCGCGAAGTCTTTGGGGTCTATCGCGCACCGACCGGCGTTCGCGCCGGCGTCGGTGAACGCGGCGACCTCTTCACCACGCTTGTCGCTCGCTCGAAGGCGATCAAGGATGAACGCGGTCGGCCACCGAAGTTGCTGGTGGCGAAGCCGGGACTCGACGGCCACTCCAACGGCGCCGAACAGATCGCCGTGGCTGCGCGCGACGCCGGGTTCGAAGTCGTCTATCAGGGAATCCGACTTTCCCCCGAAGAGATCGTGGCGGCCGCGCGCGACGAAGACGTCGACGTCATCGGTTTGTCGATCCTCTCGGGTTCGCACCTGGCACTCGTGCCGCGAATCCTCGAGTGTCTTCGAGAGAGCGACCTCGATGTCAAAGTCGTGGTCGGCGGCATCGTGCCGAATGAGGACGCACGATCACTGCTCGACCAGGGGGTGGTCGCGGTCTACACGCCCAAGGACTTTTCCCTTGGGGCGATCATGGGCGACCTCTTGGGAATCGTCGAATCCCTTAGTCCAGTCGGGGTCGACGATTAGAGAACGGCGCGGCGTTGAACCAACGTCCCGAAAATCTCCAAATCGGCACTCGATCGACCACGGCGACGACGGCTTTTTCACTTCGCAATACTTCTTCGGCCGCCGCCGTCAACGCCGCTAACTCGTCAGGTGGAAGTTCCGGCCTCGGCGTCAGGCCGTAGTTCACAGTGGAACGTTCCCGTGCTTGCGCTTCGGCAAGTCCTCTCGCTTGCCGCGCAGGAGTTCGAGGGAGCGACAGAGGATCCGCCGCGTCTCCGCCGGATCGATGACGTCGTCGATGAAGCCCCGCTCCGCGGCGATGTACGGCGACGCGTACTCCTCTTCGTACTCTTCGATCAGCTGCTTGCGCAGCGTCTGGGGGTCGTCGGCGTTCATCAGGTCGCGACGGTGCACGATCTCGACGGCGCCGCCCGAACCCATGACCGCCAATTCGGCCGTCGGCCACGCGTAGGCGAGGTCGGCCCCGATGGACTTGGAGTTCATCACGACGTAGGCGCCGCCGTAGGCCTTGCGAGTGACGACCGAGATTCGCGGCACCGTCGCCTCGCAGAACGCGTAGAGCAATTTGGCGCCGTGGCGGATGATGCCGCCGTACTCCTGGTCGGTGCCGGGCATGAACCCGGGGACGTCGACGAAGGTGACGATGGGGATGTTGAACGCGTCGCACGTGCGCACGAAGCGCGCCGCCTTCTCGCTGGAATCGATGTCGAGCACGCCGGCGAGCACGTTGGGCTGGTTCGACACGATGCCCACGCTGTGGCCGTCGATGCGCGCGAAGCCACAGGTGATTTGCTGGGCGTAGGTGGCGTGCACCTCCATATAGTCACCACCGTCGACGACCGAGGTGATCACCTTTTTCATGTCGTAGGGCAAGTTGGGTGACGCGGGGAGGATGTCGCGGAGGTCTTCGCAGAGCCGGTTGGGGTCGTCGCCGGTCAGGATGCGCGGCGCCTCTTCCATGTTGTTCGAGGGCATGAACGACAAGAGGTAGCGGACCTCATCGAGCACGCTCTTCTCGTCGGGCATCACGAAGTTGGCGACGCCCGACTTCGTCGCGTGGGTCAACGCGCCGCCCAGCTCCTCCAACGTCACGTCTTCGCCGGTGACGGTCTTCACGACGTCGGGCCCGGTGATGAACATGTGACTGGTGTCCTTCACCATGAAGATGAAGTCGGTGAGCGCCGGCGAATAGACGCCACCCCCGGCGCACGGGCCAAGAATTACGGAGATCTGTGGCACGACACCGGACGCGCGGGCGTTGCGGATGAAGATGCCGCCGTAGGCGTGGAGGGCGGCGACCCCTTCTTGAATTCGCGCGCCCGCACCGTCATTGAGTCCGATGATCGGCAGACCCATGGTGGTCGCCATGTCCATGATCTTGTGAATCTTCTCGCCGTGGGTCTCGCCGACGGCGCCGCCGAAGACGGTGAAGTCCTGGGAGAAGACACAGACCTTGCGACCATCGATCTTCCCGTACCCGGTGATCACCCCATCGGTGTAGGGACGGTTCTCTTCGAGTCCCATGCCCGACGCGACGTGTCGATTCAACATGTCGAGTTCCTGGAACGTATCCTCGTCGAGCAGGTATTCGATGCGCTCGCGCGCGGTCATCTTGCCCTTGGCCTGATGGCGCTCTATGGCCTTTTCACCGCCGGCCCCACGCGCCTCGGCCTTGCGGGCGTCGAGTTCGGCGAGGCGCTCAGCCATTGAATGCTCCATGAGGTGCAAGGCTACCCAAACGGCGCCGACGACGTTCCGTCGAGCACCGATCTCCTCGTGCAAGTCACTTTGACCCGCTCAACGAGTCTCTTCAACCAACTCGATAAGCGTGCCGAAGGATGCCTTTGGGTGCACGAAGGCGACGATCGTCCCTCGAGACCCCGGTCTCGGCGTCTCGTCAATCACCCGCGCGCCGCTCGCCTTCACGGCTTCGAGCGTCGCCGCGCAGTTGTCGACCCGATAGGCGATGTGGTGCAGTCCCTCGCCGTTCTTCGCGAGGTACTTCGCGACCGGCGAGTCGTCGCGCGTCGGCGTGAGCAGTTGAATGTAGGACTCGGCGACCTTTATGAGGGCTTCGTCGACGCCGTCGGACTCGACGACTTCGCGATGCACCACCACCGCGCCGAACACCGACTCGTACCAGGCGATCGCGGCGTCGATGTCGTTCACGGCGATCGCGACGTGGTCGATCTCGGTGAGTCGTGACGTCACGACGGCGCCTGATCGTGTCGACGGAAGATCGTCAGACGTTCCTCGCCGACGCGCGAACGAAGCTCGGGGTTCGTGATGCCGAGACCCTCTTCGGACGCGACACAGAGGATACCGATCTTGCCCTCGTGTCGATTGTGGTGCAGCTCGTAGGCCGCGAGGCCAGTCTCTTCGAGAGCAAAGACGGCGGACAGCGGCGGCACGACCTTGCCGTCGATGATTGTTTGGTTGGCCGCCCAGGCCTCGCGATAGTTCGAGAAGTGCGAGCCCTTGATGGTCTTCAACTTCATCCAGAGGTGACGATTGTCGTACTCGATCATGTAGCCACTAGTGGCGGCGCAGGTGACGATCGTGCCGCCTCGTTTGGCCACGAAGACGCTCGCGCCCATCGTTGAACGTCCGGGGTGCTCGAACACGATGTCGGGGTCGTCACCAACCAGGTCGCGAATGTCCTTGCCCAGTCGGCGCCACTCGCTCTCGTCCTGGGTGTGCTCGTCCTTCCAGAACCGGTAATCCTTCGCGCGCCGGTCGATCACGTACGCACAGCCCAGTTCGTGCAGGGTCTCGACCTTGGCCTCACTGGAGACGACGCCGATCGGCGTGCCGCCGGAGTTCAACACGTGTTGCACCGCGAAGGATCCGATTCCTCCCGAGGCGCCCCAGACGAGCACCACGTCGCCCTGGGTCACCGGTGCGCCGTTGTGCGAGACCAGCATCCGGTACGCCGTCGAATTACACAACGCGTTGACGGCCGACTCTTCCCACGTTAGGTGCGTCGGCTTGGGCATCAACTGGTTCGCCTTGACGACCGCGATGTCGGCCAGTCCCCCGAAGTTGGTCTCGAATCCCCAGATCCGCTGGTTGCTCGAGAGCATCGAGTCGTCGTGACTCGACGGGTCCTGATCGTCCACGTAATTACAGTGCACGGTGACTTCGTCGCCGACCTTCCAATTGCGCACGGCCGATCCGGCGCGCAAGACGACGCCGGCGGCGTCGGAGCCGATGACGTGATAGTCGAGCGCGTGGCGCCGTCCCCAGAACGACTCCTTGGCCAATCGGTCGAGGAATCCGAAGGTGGACAGGGGCTCGAAGATGCTCGTCCACACCGAGTTGAAATTGATGGACGAGGCCATGACCGCGATAAAGACCTCGTCGGGAGCGAGTTCCGGGAGCGGCACCTCGTCGACGTGCAGACTGCGACGAGGATCCTTGTCTCGACTGTCCATCCCGTCGAACATCGTCTGCTCACTGCGACGCACGACGACCGCGCGGGTCGATGCGGGCATCTCGGTCGACGCCAACTCCTCGGCCGAAGCGCCGGAACGCACCGCGTCGAGAATCTCACTCATCCCGGCGAGGTTACTTGGCTCCGTGACGTTGTTCGTCCGAGAACTGTGAATGCTGAAAGCGACGTGGCGCTTTCCTCGACCCAGTCGGAGTTCGAAGACCGGCGTCTAAAGTCTCAGGGTTGCATTCGTTTACACGAAGGAGTCTCCATGTCACGAAGCGTCATCGTCGCCGGCACTCGAACGGCCATTGGGAAACTGTCGGGCGCCTTCGCGTCACTCAGCGCCCAGGACCTCGGGGGCGCAGCGATCAAGGGTGTGCTCGATCGCACCGGCGTCGATCCGTCCAGCGTCGACCTGGTGTTGATGGGCCAAGTCCTCCAGGCCGGTCAAGGTCAAATCACCGCTCGCCAGGCCGCGGTCAACGGCGGCATTCCGATGACCGTCCCCGCCACCACTATTAATAAGGTCTGCCTCTCGGGTCTGCAGACGATCTATCTCGCCGATCTCATGATCCGTTCCGGTGAGGCGGACGTCATCATCGCCGGCGGCATGGAATCGATGACCAACGCGCCGTATCTCCTGCCGGGCGCGAGGTCCGGTTATCGACTCGGCGATCAGAAAGTCGTTGACTCGATGATGTTCGACGGATTGAGCTGCGCCTTCGATCAGTGCGCCATGGGACTCTCGACCGAGCGATACAACCAGGGACGAATCAGCCGCGAACGTCAGGACGAGTTCTCGGCGCGTAGTCACCAACTCGCCGCGGCGGCGATCGCGGCCGGGAAGTTCGCCGAAGAGATCGTCGAGGTCGCGGTGCCCCAACGCAAGGGTGATCCGATCATGGTGTCGATCGACGAAGGCGTTCGTGGCGAGACGACCGCGGCGTCACTCGCCCAACTGCGTGGCGCGTTCGAGAAGGACGGCACGATCACGGCCGGCAACGCGTCCCAGATCTCCGACGGCGGCGCAGCGGTGCTCGTCATGTCCGCCGAGCGCTGCGAACAGCTCGGACTCACGCCGTTAGGCGAACTCGTCAGCTACGGCCAGGTCGCCGGTCCCGACGCCTCGCTCCTCACTCAGCCCTCGCACGCGATCCTGCAGGCGGCGAAGAAGGCTCACCTCGACGTCAAGGGTCTGGATCTCTTCGAGATCAACGAAGCGTTCGCGGCGGTCGGCCTCGCGTCAGTTGACGACCTCGGGATCGACGAGGCCAAGGTCAACGTGAACGGCGGCGCCATCGCGCTCGGCCACCCCGTCGGCATGTCGGGCACTCGTCTCGCGCTCTCGGCCCTCACCGAACTTCGTCGACGCGGTGGTGGCGTGGCCGCCGTCGCGCTCTGTGGTGGTGGCGGACAGGGCGACGCCGCGATCCTTCGCTGTCTTTAATCGGGAATGTAACTCGCGACGACCTCGTAGCGTTCCAGGCCGACCGGACGGTCCTCGGGCAGCGCCAACACGTACGCGCCACCGAGCGGATAATGGTCAGCGCGCAACGACTTCGGGAGATCCTTCGCCAGCGTGATCATCACCTCGTGGACCGTGGGGTTGTGTCCCACGACCAGCAGCGACGTCGTCACCGGGTCAATGGCGGCGAGATCGATCAGTACGTCTTCGGCGCTGACGTCGCGACGGCCGTTGTAGATCAGTTCGCTGAATTCGCAACGCTCCACGAACGCCGTGCCGTGAAAGGCCCGTCGAAACGTCTCTCGGGTTCGAGCGGCCGAACTCACCAGGGCCGTCGTCGGCCCGTACTGGCCGAGCTCTTTGAGGTCACTCGCCCACTCACGAAGCCGTTCGCACTCCTCGCGTCCGCGCTTATTCAACGGGCGAGCGAAGTCCGACTCGCCGGGCTTGGCCGGTGAGGACTTCGCGTGTCGCACCACAGTCAGATACCGCATTCCAGAATTCTGGCCCAAATCCCTCACCAACTCCACCACCGCGGTCGTTTAGCGTTGAGGGGTGCACGCGTCCTTGTCGTACTTCCAGGCGATCATCATGGGACTCACGCAGGGAATCACTGAACTGTTTCCCGTCTCGAGCCTCGGTCATAGCGTCTTGCTGCCCGGACTACTCGGCTGGCACAATCTGGTCAACTCCCAGTCGAAGTCAGAATCGTTCTTTCTCGCCTTCATCGTCGGACTCCACGTGGGCACGGCCCTCGGTCTGCTCGTCTACTACCGCACGACCTGGATTGCACTCTTTCGCGGACTGGGCCGTCAACTCGCGGCCGTTCCGCGCGCCGGCCTCTCGTCGCTCTGGCATCTCGATGAACCGGACACCGATCCGAACTACCGACTGCTGTTCGTTCTCGCCGTCGCCACGGTGCCGGTCGGGATCGCCGGGCTCTTGTTGGAGCACAAACTACGAGTCCTCTTCGCCAAGCCGCTCGCCGCGGCGATCTTCCTCACGATCAACGGCGTCATTTTGTTGGCCGGTGAGCGACTGCGTCGCAACAGCGGCCAACACGTCCGATTCAAGAAGCTCGAGCGGCTCTCACCAACGGGCGCCTTCGCCATCGGTTGCTCGCAGATCTTCTCGCTTTTGGCGGGGATCTCGCGAAGCGGAATCTCCATGGTGGCCAGCCTGATGCACGGACTCGACCACGAAGAGTCGGCAAATTTCGCGTTCTTGTTGGCGACGCCGGTCATCTTGCTCGCCGGAGTACTCAAGCTGCCCGACCTGATGGGACCACTCGGCGACGGCGTTCGCTATCAGACGCTCGTCGGCGCGTTGTGTGCAATGGTGACGGCGCTGATCTCCGTGAGGTTCCTCACCAAGTGGTTCACCACGAAAACGCTGATCCCGTTCGGGTTCTACAGTCTCGTCGTGGGAGCGCTCTGTGTGATTCGATTCGCTTAGTCAGTTAAGACGCGACGGCCGTCGATCGCGCGACCGAGCGTGAGGTCATCAGCGAACTCCAAGTCCCCGCCGACGGGTAGTCCACTCGCCGGCTGTGAGACGACCAGACCAGGAACTTGCAACAAGCGACTCAGATACATGGCCGTCGCGTCACCTTCGACGTTGGAGTTGAAGCAGAGAATCACCTCTTTGACGGGGCCGCGAAGTCGGAGAATCAACTCTTGGATTCGCAACCGATCCGGCGTTACGCCCTCGAGTGGATTCAAGACACCGTGGAGCACGTGATACGTGCCGTGGAACGCGCCCGAGCGCTCGACGGCGACGACGTCCGGAGGATTCTCCACGACACAGATCGTCGTTTGGTCACGTCGATCGTCGGCGCAGATCGGACAGAGCCCACCCGTTTCGGCGATGTTGCAACAACGTTCGCAAAACGAGAGCTTGGTCTTCATCTCTTCGATGGACAAGGCCAATCGAGCGACGTCCTCACTCGGCTGACGCATCAGCCAGAACGCAATGCGCTGGGCCGATTTCGGTCCGACGCCGGGAAAACGGCCCAGTTCATCGACGACGGCCTGCAAGGGCGGTGGGTAACTCACGTGATCTCCGTCGCCCCAGGAAACATCTCCGTGATGAGGTGGTCACCGGCCGAGTCGACGACGATGACGGTCTCGTCGCCTGAGTAGGTCTCTTCAACTTCGCTCTCGCGCGTTCCGATCGGTCGAGCGCTCGTCGGGGGAACGCTCGCGCTGCTCGTCAACGTTGGATCAACGGCCCAGTTGATCTGAAGTGGTGACTTGAATTCGTGTTCCATGGCGCTGCGCAACCCTTGGGCGATCAGCTCGGTGTTCTGGCGCATCTCTTCGCTCGGCAGTGCGATCGTGAGATTCTGTCCATCGAGTGAGCGAACGAACGCCGATTTAAGTAATAATTGTGCTCCGCGTGAGGTCCTCGGGACGACGCGCTCGACGAACCGAGCGCGAACGTCGTCGATGTCGAGTCCGCCGTCAACGATCCGCGTCGGCATTTCTTGATCAACGGCTTCGGCCGTTGGTGCCGGGGCCGGCACCTTCGCGGGACGACCGGGCGGGGCCGGGGCCGCAGAACCAATCGGTCGAAGAACCGCTGGAGGCGGCGGCAACGTCGGCTCGACTCGAACGCCGTCACGCTCTAACTTCGTGAGCCGTTCGTCCAAGGCGTCGATGGTGCTGTCCAACTCGGGCCTGATCAACCGGACCATGGCCACTTCGAGGATCACGATCTTCTCCGGCGCACTCTTCATTTCGCGCATGGCCCGCCCAACGGTCTCTAACACGCGAACCGTGCGCGGAAGTCCTAGTTGGTTTCCCCACTCGGTGAGTCGATCACGGTCACTGTCGACCGCGTCGGCGACTTCCGGCGCGACCTGGAGCAAGAAAACCTGACGAACCTCGGCGGCGAAGTTCTCGGCGAGTTGTTCGGGGTCCCATCCCTCCCTCGACAACTCCGCGAGTGATTTAAGTGCAGCGACCGCGTCGGCGTCGACCAAGGCACGAAAGAGACCGTCAAACTCCGGTTGCGTTTCGATGATCGATCCGGTTGCGATGAGTTGGTCCAGGGCACTCAGCGCGTCACGCGCAGAACCGCGACCGAGTCGCACGGCTGCTTCGATCGTTGCTTCATCGGCGCTCAGCCCGGCGGCGTGTTCGACCTCGTGCAACAAAGAGCTCAGTGTCTCGCCGTTGAAGAGTCGGAACTCGAGGTGCTGGGTGCGCGATCGGATTGTCGGCATCACCTTGTGCGGATCTGTCGTCGCGAGCACGAACACGACGTGGGACGGCGGTTCTTCCAGCGTCTTCAAAAGCGCCGCCGACGCGGCCTTCGAGAGTTGGTGGACCTCGTCGAAGATGTAGACCTTCCAGCTTCCGGGCGTGCCGTGCCAGGCCCCGGCGGTGATGTCACGAATGTCGTCGACACCGTTGTTGGAGGCGGCGTCGAGTTCGGTCACGTCGAGTGACGTTCCCTTGGTGATCGCCACGCAGCTCGCGCACACGTTGCACGCGTCGCCGTCGAGCGGATTCTCGCAGTTCAGCGCCTTGGCGAGGATCCGTGCGGTGGTGGTCTTTCCCGTTCCGCGCGGACCGGAGAAGAGATACGCGTGGGAGACACGCTGGTTCTTCACCGCCCCCTGAAGGGCGCGAACGACGTGGTCTTGACCGCGCAGTTCGACGAATCGACCAGGCCGAAAACGGCGATACAGCGAGGTGACGCCGTCGATAGAAGTGGGGGTTGTCGACGCTTCAGCCATGCACGCATGCTAATTGGGGCGTGTGAGACGCCGAGGTCCAAAGCAGTGGTCAGGCGATCCGTGGCACCCAACACGATTTGCTGAGAGCTGCTGGCTTCCACCCCTGACTCGGTTCACAAACGGTCGTCGCACGGGACCCGACCACTGCTGTGAACCTCGGCGATGAAAAGGCTACCGGACGAGTGCTCGAATCGTCTCGGGTAGCCTTGCGAGCCGGTATTCATTTCAAAAGAGTGAATGTCGGTATTGAGGAGGAGTGCGAGAGCGGCCGAATCGGCACGATTGGAAATCGTGTGAAGGGAAACCTTCCGTGGGTTCAAATCCCACCTCCTCCGCCACAGGCGAAGCCGTAGTGGTGACCGTGGGGCGCGGTGTCCCTGGGGCGGTGGTGTGCGACAATGACCCCATGAACGGCGAACAACCGCGAAGTGACGGTACGCGGAACCGCCGAGAAAAGCTTCTCGGACTCCGTCTTCACCTTTCACTGTCGCGCCGCGCTCAGTTTGTCTCCCTGTGCTTCCTCGTCGGTGCCGTGGTCATTGTTCCGTGGACCGTCTTTCTCGGCCTCACGCTTCCCCCGAAATATGACGCGGGTCACTGGCGTCTTCTCTGGACCGGATTCGACGCGGCGTTGATCGCCGTGCTCCTCCTGGCGGCATGGGCGGCGTGGTACCGACGCCAGATACTCGCGGCCATCGCCATGATGGCCGGGACCCTGCTCGTCTGCGACGCGTGGTTCGATATGGTCACGTCCTTCGGCCACCGAGACCAGTGGCTGACCATGCTCACCGGATTCGGGGTCGAATTGCCCGTCGGCGTCTTCTTCTTTTGGCTCTACCACCGCATCGCCATGATCACCTTGTCAGTGCTATATCACGACACGAGCGACATTCCTCGTCCGAGGAGGCTTCGCGATTTCCAGATCGTCCAGTTGGAGCGTGAAGTGCTGGGCCTCGAGAGCGACGAGCACAACGATCCTTCCACGGAGCGCTGAAAGGACATCGAGCCGACGGGAACTCGATTCGTACGTGGGTCGTCTTTCACGCGACCTAGCCCGTGGCCGATTCGATCGGCGAGGGCCAAATTCAGGAATCGAATGGGGATTGGCCCGAGTCCTCTCGCCGTGTTCCGAGCGTGACGGCGGCGATCATCGCGGCGGCGAACATGCCGACGCCCGCAATGACCAGTGACTGTTCCAAACCAGTGCGAAAGGCGCCGTAGGCCGCCTCGACGACGTGATTCTCGATGGCGCTGCCGGTGCCGTGACCGGGCCCGACGCCCCGAGGGACCGTCCCCGATTCGACCGCGTTGATGATGATGGAGATGAAGTTGTGAGGGATCTTCAGAACCCGCAGTCGCTGTGTCAAGTCGCCGTTGAGGTGCGCGTTCACCAACGCGCCGAGCACGGCGACACCGAACACGGCGCCGAGTTCTCGACTGGTATTGGTCGCCGACGCCGCCATGCCCGAATGTTCGGGGGGCACCTCGCTGAGTACCACCGTGGTCATCGGCACGACACTCGATCCGAAGCCGTAACCGGCCAGGGCCAGCGTCGCCATCAACCACAGCGACGGGTGGCTCGAGAGCAACAACAGGGCGGACAGCAGCACGCCGGCACCCGCGAGGACGCACCCCTCGGCCATGATGTCGCGCGGGCCCTGTTGGGCCACCCGCCGTCCAGCCATGATGGCCGCGGCGATCATGGCGAGCGCCATGGGCACGAATTCGAGTGCGATTCGCGCGGGCGCGTAGCCAATCACCGCCGTGAGATAGAGCGCGGTGAAGAAGAAGATGGAGAAGATGGAGAAGTACAAGACGAAGGCCACGACCATCGCGCCGCTGAATCGACGCGAACGGAAGTACTCGAGGTTCAACAGCGGCGACGCACTCACCCGTTCTATTCGCACAAATCCGGCGAGGGCGATCACGCCGACGAGGAAGAGCCCGATGACCAACGAGTTGCGGTACCCGTCGGTCTCGCCCAGGATCACCGCGAACGTCAACGCTCCGAGCCCCGCGGCCCCCACGAGAAATCCGGGGATGTCGAGGCGAGATGACTGGGGACTTGACGATTCGGGGACGGTCTTCAGGGCGAGCAGCACGATGAGCAGCGCCGCGCCGACGTTGAACCAGAACACGCCGCGCCAATCGCCGAGCGCGACGAGGATGCCGCCGATCACTGGTCCGAAGGCGAGGGCCAGACCCGAGACGGCCGCCCAGGTGCCAATGGCCCGAGCCCGCATGGCGCGGTCCGGGTACATGTGACGAATGATCGAGAGTGTGCCGGGCTCCGAGGCGGCGGCACCAACGCCCATGATGACACGCGCGCCGATCAGGACGTCAGGATCAGGCGCGAGCGCTCCCAGGAGAGAGCCCGCTGCGAACAGCAGCAGCCCGCCGAGCATGACCTTCTTCCGGCCCAATCGGTCGCCCAGGGTGCCGCCCATCAGCATGAAGGTGGCGAAGGTCAAGCCGTATCCATTGACGACCCACTGAAGTTGGGTGACCCCCGCGTGGAGATTTGACTGCACACTGCCGAGCGCCACGCTAACGACCGTCATGTCCATGAACGTGAGAAACATGACGAGACAGATGGCGGTCATCGCGACACGACGAGTGACGCGTGAACCGGCGCCCCCTTCTTGGTCCTTGGTCATCGACTCACCTCCTTGTCGTGGCCACGACGCGAATCTGATTGAGCACGTGGGCGAACAACCGCGTCACCGGTAGAGCTTTCGCGCAAGGACGACGGCGAAAGAAACCTCAGCATCGGAATTCTTCATCTCGACGCGATCGCACCGTGCTCCCATTCTTGGTTCTGCGCACGTTCACCCGATCTCGCGAACTCTTCAGTCGGACTCAGGCTTTTGCGTGGACCTCGTCGCTCGCACGAGACATCGAATGCTTTGCTCGATCACGAACGCGGAAGCCGTCATCACGGCGATTCCGACCAAACCTAGCCAGAGTGACACGGTGAAGCAGACGACCAGGATGATCGCGCCCACGGCGAATCCCGCCACGCCCCTCCAGGCTCTCCGCTTCCACCACGAGACACTGTCGCCTCGACTCATGACGTCGACCAATCGTGGGTCCTGCTCTGAGAGTGACTGTTCCAGTTCGGCGAGGACCTTCAGTTCGTAATCCGAATGTGACATCGTGCCCCGTCCCACTTCGTCGCAATGGTCATTGGACTCTTCTTCCGCCGGTTCTCTTCTTGCTGTCACCGTACTGAACGTCGGAGCCGAGGCTAAGGGCCAAAAGTCAATTGTTCTCCCCGTGAATCTCAAAAAAGCGAGACCGGACTGCGGCTCGAAGAGATGAGGTTCAACGTGACCAACGATGCCGAACCGCGGCCCATGACCGTCGTGTATAAATGACGTCGTCGACGTCCCATACGAGAAAAGGACTTTGGGCACTATGACGAGCGACCGTCAATCAATACATTTGAGAGTGGTGTGCGCTGGCGCAACTATTTGCGGCGACGGCGTGCGTAACCTTTCGCGAATTCCTTGTGAGGTAACGCGAAGTGAGAAAAGGAGAGACGTCATGACAACTCGAAACGCCGTCAAGAACAAGAACCTCGAACTGAAGGGCAAGGCCGAGGTCCTCGTCGGGCAGGTCGTGGGAAAAGCCATCAAGACCAAGGGAGTCGCCGATCAGGTCGAATCAGACCTCAAGAACGCCGGCGAGGACCTGAAGAACGCCGGCAAGGACTTGAAGAAGGCGGCCCAGCGTGTCAAGAAGGCTACGAAGAAGAATTAGCGGTACCGAGCCGACACGACTGCTCGATGGTGATGGGTTGCGCGCAGTTGACTTCTTGGTGCCACGCTGAAACCAACTGACGATTGCCGTCGCTCATCGCGGCACGCCCTGGATCGTCGCAAGAGACACGCGGAGGCGATTGGCGAAGAGAAGTGACTTAGTGCCCTTCATCCGCTTCGTCGTCACTCCCTATGGTCGTGAACGGTGGCGAGGTGTGGCTTGGGTTGGGACCCCACTCCTTCCACCACCTTTCGTAGACGATGATTTCGAATCCGTGCCGCCCTCCGACCAGGCACGAGTGCCCCCAACGGCGCGTCCTCGGCCAGGATGACGGCGCCGCTCGAATGTCGACGACATTACGTGCGCGATGCTAATCAGAATTGCCAGTTCGGTCGTCGATCAATTCCTTCGGAAACCTCGATGGAAGGGACTGATCAACAAGGTTCCACCTGGTCGAAAGGCGATTCCGGTGAAATTGCGACCTCACGTTACGTTGAGACGCCCAATATTGTGACCAAATTGTGTGAGTTACGGGGATGCCTCCTTACGCTGTGTCTAGGCAATACTTAGCGAGGCTTGTCGTTTTCGTCGCTCCCGATGATGAAGCATGGCGATCTTTGAGAAGGACAGATATGTCTACCTCCGCACGACCTTCGAATCGCTCCTCCGCAAACCCGACGCTGAGTTCGGGCCGTCACGTTCTCGGTCGCCATACAGTTGCGCGAACTCTGCGTCTCGCCTTCGGCACCTCGTTCGTCGCCGGAATTGCCTTCATCACGCTGGTGGCATTCGGAACCCAGTCCGCGATGGCCGCCACGGCGACGGTCAACCTCGGAACCGCGTCATCCTTCGCCGTCTTGGCTGGCAGCGCGATCACCAACACCGGTCCGACCACGATCAGCGGCGATATCGGACTCTCTCCGGGCTCGGCGATCTCCGGTTTCCCGCCGGGCTCACAAACCTCGGGTGCCACGTACGTGGCAAACGGAGTGGCACTAACCGCCGAGAACGACCTCATCACGGCCTCTAACAGTGCCGCGGGCCGATCGCCCTTCGTAACCGTTTCGGGAGACCTGGGCGGATCAACACTGGTCTCCGGCGTCTATCGCTCCACCTCTTCCATGGGACTCACCGGCGCCGTCACCCTTAACGGCGCCGGAAACCCGGACGCAGTCTTCATCTTTGAAGCGGGATCAACATTGACGACCGCGTCGACCAGCACCGTTGTGCTCGAAAATGGAGCTCAGGCGTGCAACGTGTTCTGGCAGGTCGGCAGCTCCGCCACACTGGGGACCACCACCAACTTTGCCGGATCGATTCTTGCTTCGACATCGATCACACTGAACACCGGTGCGACCGTGAATGGCCGGGTCTTGGCGCTCGGCGGCGCCGTCACGATGGACGACAACACGATCGCGGTGCCGACCTGTCTCCTGGCATCGTCCACCACGACGACCACGACGACCACGGTATCAACGACGACCACGGTATCAACGACGTCAACCACCCTCAAAACCGGTACGTCGGGTGGCACGCCGGGTGGCACGTCGGGTGGCACGCCGGGTGGCACGCCGGTCACGCGCCTCGCCGCGTCAGTCACCACAACGACTCCCCTACCTCTCGGTGCTCCGGACACTGGCGCGGGGGGAACGGCCCGAGCTGTCTCATTGCTCCTCATACCGCTCGGACTTGTCGCCTTGGGTTTGACCGGAGTGGCTCGAGCACTGATTGTTCGGGCTCGTCGAGCCCGCTAGAGCCCATTCGCAACTGGCACCAGTTCATTCGTCTGGCGCGAGACGTCCGCGCACCTGAGCAGCGAGAAACTCTCGTTCCGTCTCGTTGCCCGTCGGTTCGAGGGCCCGCGAGCTCTCGTCGATCGACTCGTCGGCGCGGCCTAGTCGTCCGATGGCGTGACGCGAATGTGACGTGTCGGTCGGCGTCCAACGCGTCCTCGCTCACCGAGGTGTAACCGACCTCTCCTACGATGAACGAGATGAGCGACCCCGCGAACGTCGACGAACTGTTCAACCTCTACGATTTGCTCGGCGATAAGTCCTACGGCGAGTCGATCACGCAGAATGAACACGCGCTGCAGTGTGGCGCGTTAGCGCGCGACGCGGGTGCCACCAGCGCGATGATTGTTGCGGCGCTCTTCCACGACGTCGGCCATCTCACCGTCGACGTTCAAGGAGACTCCGGCTTCGACCTCGCCAGTGCCGACGACGATCACGAAGCCCGCGGCGCGCGCATACTCGCTCCTCTCTTCGGACCCCGGGTCGCCCAACCGGTGGCCTTGCACGTCACCGCCAAACGCTGGCGTTGCACGAGGGAGCCGGAGTATCTCGACCAGCTCTCGCGCGCGTCACAAGCAACGTTGGTCGCTCAGGGTGGACTCTTAAGTGATGAAGAGTGTCAACGCTTCGAACAACACCCTGGCTTCGACGACGCGTTAGCCCTCCGCACCTGGGACGACACCGGCAAAGTAGAGGGGCTCCACGTTGGCGTGCTGCGCGACTGGGAAGAGTTGGTTAGGTCGCAGGCCGCGACGCCGTGACCAGCACGTCGCGAGCGTTCGCGACGAGGTCCACGCGAGTGCCAAGTTCAAAAACGTCAGCGGTGCTGCTCAGCACGTCGGCCTTCACGGCCGCTCCACCAATGCCGATTTCAAGCCGCGTTGTCGCGCCGAGGAAGCTCTTGTGCGTGATGATGCCGAATCCCGTCGGCGCGACGACGACGTCGACGTCCTCCGGACGCAGCAACGCGTCGAGAGACTCCACGCCCTCCGGCGCCCGGCCACGGATCTTCAGGTCGCGCCCGAACAGCGCCACCGAGTCACCCGTGCGTACGACGGCGACTCGACTCGAGATGCCGACGAACCGCGCGACGAATTCGCTCGACGGCCTGGAGTAGAGCTCGGCCGGCGTCGCGATTTGTTCCGCGCGACCGCGTGACATCACGCAAACGCGGTCGGCCATCGAGAGCGCTTCTTCTTGGTCGTGGGTCACGAAGACCGTCGTGATCATCAGACGCTGTTGCAGTGCGCGAATCTGATCGCGTAGTTCGACGCGCACCTTGGCGTCGAGCGCGGAAAGCGGCTCGTCCAACAACAGCACGCGCGGCTCAATGGCGAGCGCACGGGCCAGCGCGACGCGCTGCTGTTGCCCACCGGAAAGTTGGTGGGGGTACTTCGTCGAGTGCTCGGCCAAGCCGACGAGCTCGAGGAGCTCTTCGGCTCGGGCTCGACGCGGCGCGCTGCGCTGGTGACGGAGTTGGAGACCGAAGGCCACGTTGTCGCGAGCGCTCATGTTGGGAAAGAGCGAGTAACTCTGAAAGACCATCCCCATGTCACGTTTCTGAGCCGGCACGTGTACCACGTCGCGGCCGTCGACCAAGACCTTGCCGATATCGGGCCGTTCGAATCCAGCGAGTACGCGAAGCGCCGTCGTCTTACCGCAACCCGAAGGACCGAGCAGCGCGACGAACTCACCGGGCTCGATGTGGAGCGTGAAACCGTCCAGCGCTTTCGTGGTGCCGAAGCGCCGCGTGAGGTTCTCAAGCACGACCGGCGCTCCGGTCTTTGGTGGAGACGCGTCGATCTTCGTAGTGGGCGGGGTCCGGGTATCCATAGACATCAGCTCCTCCTGGAGTGCGACTTGCGGTCGAACGAAACGATGACCATGAGCACCACGCACGTGGCGAGCAACGCCATCATCGCGACGAGGGTATTGATGCGAGGACTATTGGTCGGGGCGAGATAGATCCACACCGGGATCGTCGTCCACCCGTCCAAGCTGGCGATAGTGAATTCACCGAAGACCAAGGCGAGCGTGAGGACCGACGCCGACAACAGGGCGCTACGCAGGTTGGGAACGAGGACGCGCCAGATGATCGAGACCCACCCGGAACCGAGCGAGCGCGCCGCTTCGACCAGCGTCTTCAAATCGAGCGCGCCGAGGCCCGCGTCCAGTGAGCGGTACACGTAGGGCATCGCGAGCACCACGTAGATCAACGCGAGCAGGTACTGCGAGGACTTCAACCACAACGGCGTCACTCCGTCGACGCCCACGATCAGCACGATCGGCGGAATCACGATAGGGAGAATGGTGATGACCTCCATCACCCGACGAAATCGGGGCAGGCGAAGGTGCACGTAGATCATCGTGGGCACCATGAGGATCAAGACGATGGCCATCGTCGCGATCGCCAACTGCGTCGAGAGCCACAGCGACGAGAAGAAGCCCGGCGCTTGGGCGATCTGTGTGAGCGGCTGCAGCGAGAAGTGGCCGTATTTGTTTTGCAAAGAGAACTGCATGGCGGCGTAGAAGGGGATGATGAAGTACGCGGCAGCGAGGAAGAGCGCGATGCCGCGTCCCCAGTGAACGCGCCGAATCCAGGTCCGTGACGGGTTGCCTCGCGAATACTCGCTCATAACGACTTCGTGTTCCATAGCGTCACCGAGGACTAGCGAAGCCATCGCGACGTCCTTCGACGCAACAGCGCGTAGCCGATGACCGAGATGAGCAAGATCACGATCATCGCGAAACCCAAGGCATAGGCGAGGTTCGCCTCACCGGAGAGCACGTTGCCCTGGAGGATGGCGCCGATCTGGATCGGGGTAATCGCGATCGTGCCGGTCGTGAGCGCTTCGGCCGTAGCGTAGGCCGAGAAGCCGCTGCCGAACAACAAGAACATGCCACCGAGCACCGCCGGCGCCAAGACCGGCAACCCGATGTGTCGCCAGTAGCGCCACGAAGACGCGCCAAGGTTCTCGGCCGCCTCGCGCCAGGACTCCTTGAGCCCGGCAAAGGCCGGCGTGATGATCAACACCATCAGCGGAATCTGGAAGTACATGTAGACGAAGGCGACCCCCCACAACTTATAGAGGTCGAAGCCGTGGTCCCAGGGATTGAAACCAACGTCAGCCAGCCAGTGAGTCGCCACACCCGTCAGGGCGCCAAAGCTGGCGATGAACATGAAGGCCAGGTTGACACCGCCGAACTGCGCGAGCACACCCGAGCACGCGGCGGTCAGGCGTTTGAAGAGTTCGTGCTTGGACGTCGCGATGGCGTAGGCGATGAGCGCGCCGAGGATCCCGGGGACGATCGAGGTGACGAGCGCCAACTTCAAGCTGTTCTCGAAGCCGACTCGGTACTGACTACAAGTCGTGCTGTTCGAAACGCAGAGAATCACCTTGAGGTTGTTGAAGGTCAGCTTTCCGGCGTTCGAGCGAAAGGCCAGGTTGATGATGGCGACTGTCGGCAACAACAAACCAAGCGTGACGTAGACCAAGAACGGCAGAACCGGTGCACCGGTTCGGAGAGTCCGAAACAGTGCACCCGGCATTGACTTCTTAGTGCTGCGTTCATCACTGACACCAGCAGGGGAAGGACTGGTGTCAGTGATGAGCTCAGACATCGTTGCGATTTACAGCTACTCAGCTACCGCTGATTGCCGAGGCCCAGTTCGAAGCAATGGTGGCCTTCGCGGTGTTGACCTGGGTCATGGTTGGGAAGGTGACCGCGCCCTTGGGAGCCGCGGGCAGCTTCGCCAAGAATCCTTGGTTCACGCTGTGATTGGCGATCATTCCGGGCAACTCGATCGGACGGGCGTAGCCCTGAAGGAACAGATTCTGTCCGATCGACGAGTACAAGTACTCCTCCCAGAGGCGAGCGGCCGCCGGGTCCGGGGAGTCCTTGGTGATCGCCTGGGTGTAGTACGCCGCAATCGTTCCGTCCGACGGGATCACTGACTTCCAGCCCGGCACGCTCGAGGCGACACCGTTCTGCAGGTAGTCCCACCAGATGAGGATTGGCGTGGCGCCCGACGCGGCGGTCGCTGCCGTGCCACCGGGCACGAAGTTACCGATCTTGTTCAGGTTGGCGAAGAACGTGATGCCCGGCTGGATGTTGCTGTACGAGCCGCCGTTCGCGATCGACGCCGCCCACACCGCGTAGAACGCGGCCGACGCTGACGTCGGGTCGTTGTTGATGGCGACCTCGTTCTTGTAGACCGGGTTCGACAGTTCCGCGAACGACGTCGGGCAGGTCGTCACGACCTTCGTGTCGCAACCGATCGCGACGTAGCCGCCGTAGTCGTCGAACCAATGACCGTTCGGGTCCTTCGAGGCCGACGGAATCAAGCTCCAGGTCGCGACCTTGTAGGGAGCCCACAGGCCCATGTTCTCGGTCGCGTAACTCGTACCGACGTCGACGACGTCCGGTGCGTCCGCACGACCCTTGTCCTGTTGGATCGCCGTGATCTCTTGCGCACTCGATCCATTCGGGTTGGCGTCATTGATGTGGATGCCGTACTTCGCCGTGAAGTCCTTCATTATGAGGCCGTAGTTCGCCCAGCCCGCGAGCGGAATCGTGATGACGTTGACGTGGCCTTCCTTCTTCGCGGCCTTGATCAACGCGGTCATTCCACCGACCGCCTTGGCCGACGTCACGGTCGCCCAATCCACCTTCTTGGTGGCTGCGTTCGCGCCACCGCTCACTAACGAAACACCTGCCAGCATGGTGCTCACCAGTCCAGCGGCGACCGCCACCTTCATTTTCTTTGTCGACACTCGTCGTCCTCCTAAAGGTGAGTGCACCGCGTTGGTGACTCGCGACGAGAGTAAGTTGCGAGAGTTAGCCGAGTGTGACGCGTCGGAGCAACAAATGTGACGACTTCACGGATTCTTCGCGAACGTTTCTACTCAATGGAGGATGATGCACTATGAGTGATGCCACAGGATTGAAGTGCGTGCGCTGCCAAGGCGAACTGCAGCCACTCGGCCAAGAGTCGCTGGTGACCGGCGGAAGTGGTGCAACGGCCAAGTTCTTCCTGGGCCAACTGGCCGAGATGCAAGAGAAGAACTGGGTCGTCAGCGCCTACCGCTGTGCCAACTGTCACCACATCGAACTGTTCGACACCGGACAGTAAGTCAATGTCGAAGCGAGAACACCGCTAGTTGACGAGAAGATCGAAGCTCAGGAGGTCCACGACTGAGTTGATGACGTCATCGGCGCCGTTGGCGATGAGGCGCGCCTGATCGTCATTGCCCGAGAGCACCCCCACGCAGTACCCGGCACCAGCGCGTAGGCCGGCCACCATGTCCGAGGCGGTGTCGCCCACCACCATCAAAGAGCTCGCCCCGGTGATCTGGGACTTCAGTGCGCACCTCCACAACATGTCCGGCGCGGGCCGACCTCGGCCGGCGTCGGCCGGTGAGACGCGAAGTTCAAAGAGGTCGCCCCAACCGAGGACGTCGATTAAGGCTTCACGAGTCGCCGGAGAGAAGCCGGTCGTCAGGGCCACCTGGAGTCCAACGTCGCGCAATGTCTCGACAGTCGAACGAGCGCCCGGAATCTCGCTCACGCCGAGTTCCTGGGCCGATTCCACGAAGTTGCGTTCAAACGCCTCGTTGGCGATCGACGCGCGTTCGCCAAAGAGCGCGGCGAAGACCTCGATCTTCGACTGTCCCATTGTCTCGATGACGTACGCCTCGGCCAATTCGGCCTCTTCGGGGCTTACCTCCAGATCTTCAATCGTGCGACGAAAGGCTTCCAGCACGAGGCCGTTGTCGAGAACGGTCGTACCGGCCATGTCAAAACAGATCAACTCGACGTCATTCATTGAAAACTCTCCTCCGCTATGGCCGGGGCGAGGGTCATCCCTCGACCTCCGGCACCGGTTATCGCGCTGACTCCGCCAGCGACTTGCTTCCGGAAATAGATCTCGTTTGGCGCGGGGTCAATCAACTGGTGATACACGCCACTCCAACGTCGTTCGATACGAGGCATTGCGGTCCCGATCACCAGCCGTGCGGCCGCCTCAATGATGTCCATCGGTCGATCCAGCGTCTCGAAGAGTCCCGGCACTTCGGGCTCGTGCGTGTCGCCAATGGTGAGGCCGCCGTGAAGGCGCTGCTGGCACAGCAGTTGTATCGCGAAGTCGGCCGCGGGCGACGGCTGTTCTTCCAACACTTCGCGGGCGATTTCGGCGAAGCCCGGGTAGTAACGAAAGGAATCACCATTGGCGACCGACGTCGTCAACGTTTCACCAAGCGGCTCGGTCTCGGCCATGTAGAGCCGAACCTTACGCAGTGGCTCGTCTTCGAACAACTCGGCCGCGAAGCCGCTCAACGTCGCGCCGAGACAGAGCACCACGTGATCACCGCCGTAGTGCACGCCGCGGTGATCAATGGCCGCGTGTTCGGCGACGCCCGCGAGCTCGTGTCCCGGTAAAAACTCGTAGCGACGAGTGTTCTCCATGTAGGTTCGCAGAGCGCCGAGTGCCGCACGCGACTCAACGGCCGCGTCTCGAGCGCAGTACAGCCCGGCCATGAATTCGCCTCGCAACACCGGGTTTTTTGAAGCGACCTCTTGCGATGAGAGAAGTTCGAATTCACGCGCGCCGGCGTCGCTGCGCGCCATGGCGCGCTCGGCCACCTCCAGTTCTCGCTCGCTGTTGAGAAGCGTGAGCGAACCGTTGGCGCGAAAGCCGACACCGGGAACGTCGCGCGCGACGTCTTCCCAGAGTTCTCGTGCCCGAAGAGCCAAGTTAAGTTCACGACCGACTGCTCGGCCGCTCACCCAGACGAGTCCGAAGTTGCGCACCGTCGCGCCACTCGGCACCAGATCGCGCTCGAGATGCACCACGCTCGCTCCACGCGCTAACGCGAAGAGGGCGTGCATCGTTCCGAACACGCCACCACCAACGATCACGACGCGCTGACCCTGCAGCGTCGCTTCGATGTCGTTCAGCACGGTCGCGAAATTAGGTCGGGGACGTTTCGTAACTGTGACGAGTGAGTGTCGTCGACACAACTCTTTGCAACCACTAGTCCGAACGGCGCTCTTGGAAAAACGCGCGCAGCAACTCGGCCGACTCTTCGCTGAGAATTTCGTACGTGAGCGACGCCTCGTGCAAGAGTCGCGGATCACTTAATACGTTGTAGCGAGAGCCGACCGCGCCGGCCTTCTCGTCGAGCGCGCCGATGACCACGCGACGCACGCGTGCGTTCAAGAGCGCCCCCGCGCACATGACGCACGGCTCCAACGTGACGTAGGCCGTCACCTCGTCCATGCGCCACGATGGCCGTGAGATCGCGGCGTCACGAAGCGCCACGATCTCGGCGTGGGCCGTGGGGTCCTGGTCCAGTTCGCGCCGATTCTCCCCCACGCCGATCACCACGTCGTTCTCCACCAAGACGCACCCGATGGGCACGTCATCGTGTCCGGCGGCGACAATCGCCATGTCGAGTGCCGCGCGCATGAAGAGCTCGTCGTTCGCAGTGTCATCCACGACAACGAACTTACGAGAGTTACCCACACAGCGTCGACGTGCAAAAGATGGCGATGAACACGCGTTGTAGACTTGTCGACGGAGGGGTGCGAGAGCGGCCGAATCGGGCAGTCTCGAAAACTGCTGTGTCTCCGGGCACCGTGGGTTCAAATCCCACCTCCTCCGCCAGCGGACAACGGGTGACTTTGGTCACCCGTTTTCTGCTCTGGAAACTGTTCGCGTCGCTCCAAGTACGCTGGATTCGAGCGGCGTGAGCCGACGAATCTCAGGAGAATGCCATGGTCTCGTCAGTCGATACATCAGTAGGAACCGAGCGCAAGGTCGTCACCGAATTGCCCGGTCCCAAGTCGCGCGCTCTGCACGAGCGCCGTCACGCCGTCGTCAGCGCTGGACTGACCCAGGGATTCCCCATCTACATCGACCGCGCCGAGGGCGCCATCCTCGTGGACGTCGACGGCAACCAGATCCTGGACCTCGGCTCGGGCATCGCCGTCACGAGCATCGGCCACGCCGTGCCCGAATTGGTCGACGCCGTGAGCGCGCAAGTCGCTGCATTTACGCACACCTGTTTCATGGTGAATCCGTACGAGAGCTACGTCGAGGTCTGTGAAGAGCTCGCCGCCTTGACGCCCGGTTCGCACGCCAAGACCTCGGCGCTCTTCAACTCGGGCGCCGAGGCGATTGAGAACGCCGTCAAGATCGCTCGCCACGCCACTGGTCGCCAGGCGATCATCGTCTTTGATCACGCCTACCACGGCCGCACCAACTTGACCATGGCGCTCACGGCGAAGAACATGCCGTACAAGGACCGCTTCGGTCCCTTCGCGCCCGAGATTTACCGCGTGCCGATGAGCTACCCCTTCCGCGACGGATTAAGCGGCGCCGAGGCGGCCGCGCGCGCGATCAAGATGATCGAGACCGAGGTCGGCGCCAAGAACGTCGCCGGTCTTCTCATTGAGCCCATTCAGGGTGAGGGTGGCTTCGTCGTACCGGCCGACGGATTCTTGCCAGCACTGTCGGAGTGGACCACGGCCAACGGCGTCGTCTTCATCGCCGACGAGATCCAGAGCGGATTTTGTCGCACGGGCGACTGGTTCGCCGTCAATCACGAAGGCGTCATCCCGGACATCGTCGCGACCGCCAAGGGTCTGGCCGGCGGCATGCCGTTGGCCGGAGTGACCGGACGAACGGAGTTGATGAACGCGGTCCACGAAGGCGGTCTCGGCGGAACCTACGGTGGCAACCCGGTTGCGTGCGTGGCGGCTCTCGCCACGATAAAGACCTTGCGCGACCGAAACCTGGTGGCGCGGGCGCGCGAGATCGGTGACATCCTCTTCGCCAACCTACGATCGCTCGCCCAGGATGTCGCGATCATCGGCGACGTGCGCGGACGAGGCGCGATGGTCGCCATGGAGTTCGTGCAGCCCGGCACCAAGGAGCCGAATGCGGCGGCCGTCAAGGCGATCGTCGACTACTGCAACCAGAACGGCGTCATCGCCATCTCGTGTGGCACCTACGGCAACGTCGTACGACTGCTGCCGCCACTCGTGATCACCGACGAGCAACTGGCCGACGGACTCGACGTCCTGGGCGCCGCGGTGCGCTCGGCGAGCTAGTTCAAACAGCTCTGCGTCGACTGCGTTCCGCGCGCCGGCGTGGTGGCGACGTCACGCTCGACGGTGGCGGCCGGGATCGCGTAGGCCGTCTCGCTCTGGCTGAGTGACTTCGAGAACACGACACCCGTCACGTCGCCACGAACCAAAACCGGGCTGCCGGAGTTGCCCAGTGCGATGTGCGAGTAGACGACGAGCACGGTGCGAGCGAACGTCTGCTTGTCGTAGATGTCTCTCGACTCCGCCGTGATCTCGCCGTTGATAATTGACGGACTTATCGTTCGCGTTCCGTTGAGCGGAAAGCCGATCACCTGGGCGTGCGCGCCCGAAGTCGGAACCGACGGTGCGAAACTCATCGGCGAGGTGCTCATCAGCCTCGCCACGCGCAACATCGCCAGGTCGTTCACCGGATCGAAGAGCGCAACTTGTGCGAACGCGCCCCCGACCGTGATGCTCGTCGCGCCCGCCACCACGTGCGCGTTGGTTACGACGAGGTGCGGCGCGATGAAGAACGCGGTTCCTTGATGAGTGTCGGGGCAGCCCATCGCGAGCACCTTGAGAATCTGACTCGACGAACGCGGCGACAACGTGTTCTTTCCGAGCTTGGGCGCCAGTCCCGACGACGGAATCGTCGGTGAGACGATGCTCGTGAACACGCTGGGGAAGTCCGCGTTTCGAAGGAGGGTCTGGAGTCTTGCCTCCGCTGAAGGCACGGTCGGCAGCGCCTTATCGAGGTCGTTGATGATCCGCGATCCCTGAATACCGCTCGCCGCGGTGGACCACGACGTCGCGACCAACAGAGCCGCCACGAGCCAGACAGTGAGGAGCGCCCCCGCGACAGCGACCACCACGCCGGCGACGGAGTCGACGAGACCGAGCTTCACCATCTTCACGGTCCGGCGAATGGATGCGCCGAGTATGTGGCCAAGGAAATGTCCGGCGTACGCGGCGACCACGACGATGACCAGTGCTATCACCGGGCGCCACGACGAGTGCGAGATCTTCGTCGACAGCGAAGGCGCGATCGCGATACCGACGTAGAAGCCCGCGATCAGGCCAATCCAACCGAGGACCTGTCGAATGGCCCCCTGGAACCAGCCGCGGATCGCGGCCACGATGACGATCGCGACGATGAGTACATCGACCCAATTCATGGACTCCAAGTTAGACCCCTCCCTCGTTGAGAACGATGAGGAGCAGTGGCCCGATCAGTATCATTCACAGAGCGACAACGGTCGTCACGATCTCAAGGAAGCAATGATTCGAGTACCAGCCCACGTACGTTCACCGGTACGGATCGCGGCAATGTGCTCGGTCGCAGGCTTGGTGTTGGCCTCGTGCGCGACGGCGACGGTGACGGTGGTCCCGCACGTCTCCGGTCTTCCCGCCGTCAGCATCTCGGTGCCACTGTCGAGCGTCGCGTGCACGACCAACAACTCGTGTGTCGCGATTGGCACGTCCAACCTCGACGTGAGCCCGACTTCGGTCGGAGAGTACCGTTCGGCGAACGGTCGCTGGACGGCACTCGCAGTTCCGAGCGCCGACACTTCGACGTACATTGCGTCCTCATCGTGCTGGAGTGATGGCTGTTTGTTCGTTGGATCGAAATCAAACGCAGATCTGGTGTGGCGCTATAACGCCTCCTCGAATTCAATCAGCGTTGCGACGGCGCCGACCGGTGCGTCCGGCATCGAAGCGGTGAGCTGCTACGGAGTCCTGTCGTGTGCGATCCTCGATTCGGCCCAGTCCAATCAGCGGTTCCTCGTGACTGATGATGGCGGCGCAACGTGGTCTCCAGTGGGCGACATCGGCGTCCCGCCACAAGATTCGGTGACGTCGCTCGCGTGCCCGTCGAACCTCGAGTGCATCGCGAGCTTCCTCAATGCCTCGAACGGGATCGTGGTCTACGTGACCACCGACGGCGGCACGACGTGGACAACGCGAACGGGCTTCTCTACGGTGACGTGGGCCGCACTCACGTCACTGAACTGTGTCGGATCGAAGTGTGTGGGGCTGGCGAAGCTCTCGACTGGTTGGCGAATCGTGCGTACCAACAACTTCGCCAAGACGTGGTCGAAGGTGGCGTCCCTGAGAACTTCGATTTTGACCCTCGCCTGCACTTCACTCAAGCGGTGTGTGGTTGGCGGCATGAAGGGTTCCTCTTCGCCATGGCTCGCCACCGTAACGTCCGGCTCGGTGACGTCCGTCAAGCTCAGGTACGTCCCAACGCAAATCGCCGACGTCGCGTGCGGATCGAAGATTTGCGTCGCGATTGGCGTGACGACCGTAATGGCGCTGCGGCCCTAGCCCTTCAGCGACGACGCCACGAGTCGCGGCCGCTTCGCCCACGACGGCGCGCCTTCAAAGCCGAGCAGCTTTCGCATGACGACACCGGCGCTTCGATTCGTGGCGAACCATGACAACGCGATCGAGCACGAACTCGTCAAAGGTGACGTGATCCTGGGACCCGGAAGTTGGGGCGGCCGCCCCGCGCGTATGGCTCACGTTGACCCTCCGCGCTGTTTGTATGCGAGGCTAGTCTCGTGAGTTCGAGCAGCACCCCCGTCCCCTCCGGCTGGTATCCGGATCCTTCGGGCGCTCGCCAGTGGCGAGTCTGGACCGGTACGCAATGGTCAGAGTTGACGCGCCCCTACGGCGACACCGCGCCCGCTGCGAGCATCGCGAACGACCTGTCCCTCATTCAGGCGCTCCACCGATTGGTGCGTTACGGCATCGCGGGTGACTTCGCGGGCATCAGCATTCTCGTCAGCGTGCTGGCCCACTGGCCCGGCACCGCGCACCCCGTCTCGGAGTGGTTCGCGGTCGCGGCGTGCAACGTCGCGGTCGCGCTCCTCGTCATTGGCTCCGCCTGTTTCGCTTTCGCCGCCAGAGAACTCATGGGTCACTGGACTCCCTGGGCCTTCATCCCTGGGGTCAACCTCTTCGTCGTCAACGTTGTCGTCACCCAACGACTCGGCGGTCAACCACTTCGACGCGTCGGCACCGAAGCCGTCTTGATGCTGCTCTTCGTCGTCCAGTTCCACAATGATTTGTGGCTGTGCGTGGCGCCCGTGATAGTTGCGGTCGGCCAATCGCAGTGGATCGCCACCTTGATCGAGCATCTGCTGATTTCGTCCTCGCCGTCAACGCCGGCCACGTCGTGAGGTGACGCGACGATGCACACGCGAAACGCCATGTTGATACTCGTCAGTCGAGGGAAATAGCCGATGTACGAATGGACCGATGAACAACAGGCGATCATCGACGTCGTTCGCCGATTCGTCGATGAGGAAATCCGCCCGCAGCTGGATGATCTCGAACACAACGGAATGCCGCCGTACGCCATTCTTCGCAAGATGTACGACGTCTTTGGACTTAAGGAGATGGCCAAGGAGAGCTTCGCGCGCCAACTAAAACGCAAGATCTCGGGTGAGGAACCATCTCGAGAGAATCGGGCGTCTGACCCGGCCGCGCAACTGATCTCGACGATCGAACTGTGTCGCGTGAGCCCGGGACTTCTCACGTCCCTCGGCGTGTCGAGCGGCTTGGCCGCCGGAACGATTAACAAACTGGGTACCCCGGCACAGATGGAGCGCTGGGCCCTCGATCTGATGACCCTCGACAAGATCGGTGCCTGGGCGATCACGGAACCAGACTCCGGCTCGGACGCCTTGGGCGGCATGCGCACGAGCGCTCGACGCGACGGCGAGGACTACATCCTCAACGGCCAGAAAACCTGGATCACGAACGGCCCCTACGCCGACACGATCGTGATGTACGCCAAGCTCGACGACGGCAGCGGCGAAGAGATGCGAAATCGCAAGGTCCTGACGTTCGTGCTCGACAAGGGAATGGACGGACTGGTGCAGGCCGCGCCGATGCGCAAGATGGGTCAGCACGGATCGCCGACCGGCGAAGTGTTCTTGAGTGACGTGCGCGCCGGCAGGGATCGCCTCCTCGGGGAAAGCGAAGACCCGAAGGGTGGCGGGCGCCAAAGCGCGCGGGACAACTTCGTCGCCGAGCGCGCCGGCGTCGCCGCCATGTCCCTCGGCATCATCGAAGAGTGCCTCAAACTCTCGATCGACTACGCGAAGCATCGTCGTCTCTGGGGAACGGCGATCGCCGACTATCAGCTCATCCAACTCAAACTCGCCCAGATGGAAGTCGCACGCGTGAACGTACGCAACATGGTGTTCGCCCATATCGAGCGCTCGTCGCACGGTGCAGTACCGACGTTCGCCGAAGCCTCCGCGATGAAGCTGTACTCGGCGCAGGCGGCCTGCCAGGTGGCCGACGACGCGATACAGATATTTGGCGGCAATGGCTACATCGCTGAGTACCGCGTCGAGCAACTCTGCCGCGACGCGCGCGTCCTACGGATCTACGCCGGCACCGACGAGATGCAGGTCATCGCCATCGCCAAGGACCTCGTTCGCGACTAATTCGTGCTTGCGCCTCCGAGCGAGGCGCGCAGGCGATCGGCGACACCAATCCACCCTTTGTACGACTGCATCGCGTCGGGCGCGGTGTCGAGATTCAAGAGCAACGTCGTGCCGAACTCCTCGTGCGTGTCACAAAGCTCCTTGGCTGACGCCACGTAGTTTCGAATCGTGAAGACGATGGCGTCACTGTGCGCAAGTCGACGAAGTGTTTGGCGCTCCACCCGAAAGAACCAGTCGGCCAGGTCACCGTGGGGACTACGTCGGGCGCTCGTCGGCTGATGCAATGCCGGTGAATCGATCAGCGTCCAATTGAGTCGCCAGAACGAGCGCTCGGGCTTCAGTCGCTCAAAGAAGGCGTTGGTCGGTCGACTGAGTTCGACGTCGTAGGACGGCACCGGGCGATGGATGTCCTCCAACGTCGTGCCCAGTTTGGACGCGAGATTCCAACGCGACGGAAAGCAGACGCAGGCCGCCTGCAGTCGCCACACGTCGGAGTGAACGAGCACGCAGAGGTCCTCTTGCACGAGCCGTGCGGCGGCGACCACGGGATGGTCATCACCTCGCACGTCGACCGCGATATGCGGCTGATGGGCCTCGAGGAAACTCGTCACTTCGGCGAGCAGTTCGCGACTCCCCTCGTCACCTTCGGGAGTGGTCGCGACGACCACGTCGTAGGCGGTGTCGAGGAGCTGTCGCTTCTGTTCGAGTTCAATGTCACGACGTTCGTCCACTTCGAGCCAGTGGTCGAGGTCGAGGGGCCGAAGTCCCATAGCCATACGCCAGCCCTTGGTCTCGAGCGCAACGTACGGAAAGTCGCTCACGGGCGGCCGCGCTTACGCAGCACGAACCAATAGATGCAAAAGACCGTCACCGGCACCGCAATCACGATGACGCGTGCCTCGGGTAGCACCACGCCTCGATGGACGCTCACCATGGTCGTCGTGGTGGTGAAGGCCTCGATGAATCCGCTCAACAGCACTGTCTCCTTACGCGTTGACGACTCGGCCGCCGAGGACGAGCCGAGAGGGAATTACTGCGACTTCTTCTCCGGCTGGGCCATCAACGTCTCGAGGCGCGAGGATGCTCGAGATCGCCAGGTCCTGGGCGCGCAGGTGCTTTGAATCTCTTCGGACTCATAAATATTAGGCATATCGAAATTCTCACACGTTTCGCCCCGGCGATGAAACGCCGTTGCTTCCATCCAAGACCGCATTTGCACTGGGTATTCAACGCCGTCGGGTGACGCTGAACCATGTGCCCACCAATCGCGAAGTGCACTTCGCGGTGCGACGACGGCGACAGGGACTTCTCACTGGAACAGAGCGGAGCAGTTCTTGCCCTGTTACCGGATGCGCCGTGCTCATCGTCGACGCGCCCTACGTCGGTGGCGTTCGCGTCGTCAGATTCCGTCGAAATCCAGCCAGCCGGGACGGGCGCGCCAGTGACCACCGCGCTCGAGCAGATCGAGGACCGCTCGCTGCAGTGACGTGTCCCGGGGTAATTCTTCAAGCGTGACCCCCGTCTTCTGAAAGATGAAACCGATGGTCTCCTCGTCATTGTCGTACCAACCGTCGAGCAAGTTGAAGCGACGTTGAAACTGCATGATGTTGCTCGCGGGATCGAGGAAGTCGGTCAGCTGCGCGTCGAGCAACCACGACTGGCAGGTCGCGAGGCGTCGCTGTTCGACCGGCCACATTGCTCCCAGTACCTCGCGGGCCCGTGCGAACGTCACGTCAAGATCGTGAGGGGCGAGCGCGGCGGCGTAGGGAATGTGGATACCGACTGAAGGATCTCCTCGCCGAAACCCAACACCCGAGGCGAGGCTCTCCTCATCTGAATACCACGGCTCGGGCGAGAGATTCCCAACGCCGAGGTTCACTCGGTGGAACTGCAGGCTCCCGATTTGCACCATCTCGCCGCGCAGGATCGGCAGCAACCACCAGCCGGGCTCGAAGCCGACGCTCCCCCTCTTGCGTTCATGAACGAGCACGTGACGAGGCATAACCGTCATCGTCGAATCGATGACGTCCGTCGGACAGCCACCTTCTCGAAGGAACTCGCACGCCGCGTCGAAACAGAGGACGAAGAGAAAGAAGTAAAAGAATCGACCACTCGCACCCGCGTCGTCAAGGTCGTCCCAGATCGGGATTGGCGCATCGATGTCACCGCGAGTTTCGTCGACCCACTCGACGAGTGACGCGAGGAGCGACACCCACTCGCCGTCGGTGCGGAACTCCTCCCACTGCGAGACGACCATTTTCAGGACGGCGTCAGGTACGCGCACCTCACGAAGCGTGCGCTCGATCGTGGTCGCCGCCAAATCGCGAACTTGCTCCGTTACGTTCTGCGACGGCATTGGCAAGAACTCTCGCATCTCGGCAATGGTGGATTCGACGTGGCGCATCAGAGTTCGTCAAGTGGTCGAAAGTGAACACCCATTGCCGTCAATCGTTCGGTGTGACGAGCGAACCAGGGACGGAACGAATCCAGGGACACCTGGGTACCCCACACGACCTCGGCGGAGGCGGCGGTGCGAGGAAAGGCCATGTAGTCCAAGTGCTCGTGAAGAATGTCGCCCTGAGAGCGGATCTCCTCTTCGAAAATTGTCGTCATCGGCGAGTCCCTTCGAACGCGCAGGAACTCGATGACGCTCAGCTGACCAAGTCGGGCGAGGTCTCCATACCTTGATTCCACACGGAGCGAGCGATGATCTTCGTCGTATCGGCGCGGTAGCTGTACTTATTGGCGATGTCGCGAATCTCCTCGAGGAGGCCTTCGTTCAACGTCGTGGAATCCAGTCCGAGCGCGATGAAGCGATCGCGGTTGACGTTGAGTTCGTTCTCTACCGCCTCTTTGCGAGGGTTCGGCAAGTTCGCGATCTTGGCGCCGGTCTCCTTGGCGATCAGTTCGGCGAGTTCGATCACGCGATAGGTCTCGGTAACTTGGTTGAAGACGCTGACCTGCTCGCCGCGACTCGGCGGGTTCTCCAACGCGATCTGAATGCACCGAACCGTGTCACGGATGTGGATGAAGGCGCGGGTCTGTCCGCCCGTACCGTGCACCGTCAATGGGTGACCAATAGCCGCCTGCATCAAGAAGCGATTCAAGACCGTGCCGTAGTCGCCGTCGTAGTCGAAGCGATTGATTAGACGTTCGTCGAGAATCGTCTGCGGTGTTTGGGTACCCCACACGATGCCCTGGTGAAGATCGGTGATGCGCAACCGGTCGTTCTTCGCGTAGAACGCGAAGAGCAGTTGGTCGAGCGTCTTGGTCATGTGATACACGGATCCGGGATTGGCCGGGTGCAGGATCTCGCGCTCGATCTCGCCGTCGGGGGTGGGCACCTTCACGGTGAGGTAGCCCTCGGGAATCGGTGCCGAACCGGACCAGCCGTAGCCGTAGACCCCCATGGTGCCGAGGTGCACGAGTGCAATGTCGAGTCCGCTCTCGACGATTGCGACGAGCACGTTGTGCGTGCCGCGCACATTGTTGTCGACCGTGTAGCGCTTGGTGGTCGCGTTGCGCATGGAGTATGGCGCCGCGCGTTGCTCACCGAAGTGCACGATCGCGTCGGGGCGTTCATTGCGCAACAGTTCGAGAAAACGCTCGTAATCTTCGGCGAGGTCGAGGTTGACGAAGCCGATGTCCTTGCCCGTCAACTCCTTCCAGGTACGAATCCGCTCGCCCATCGGACGAATCGGGGTGAGCGACTCGACCTCGAGCTCTAGGTCGATCTCGCGGCGACTGAGGTTGTCGACGACGATGACATCGTGACCCTTGTCGGAGAGGTGAAGTGTTGTGGGCCAGCCACAGAATCCGTCACCGCCCAGTACCAATACCTTCATACAATCTCCTCATTCGAAGCCGACACGACGGCTTCAACCAAGTATCGAAGCCCCGATCGAGGGGAATCTTTACCCTGTGACCTTACCAGCGACTCAAATCTCGCTCAGTTCCCGAGAGCCCAACACGGTCCTATTTGTCCTACTCGCGTGCGACGAACCCGTGGTTACGACGTCGCGGTCGACTCCACGATGGCCGGGATGATTGTTGCGCCGTAGGCCTCGAGCGTCTCGGAGTTCGCGTCGTGCTGCAAATACAGAGCGAACTGGTCGACGCCGAGCGCGCGCAACTCTTCGAGACGTTCGATGTGGCGCTCGACTGGACCCAACAGACAGAATCGATCGATGACTTCGTCCGGCACAAATTCAGTATGCGTGTTGCCGGCACGTCCGTGTTCTGAGTAGTCGTAACCTTGGCGGCCCCTGATGTAGTCGGTCAGCGCGACCGGGATCGATGAACCAGCGTCGTTGCCGTATCGCTCGACGATGTCGGCGACGTGATTACCAACCATTCCTCCGAACCAACGGCACTGGTCACGCTGGTGCGCAATGTCATCACCGACGTAGGCCGGCGCCGCAACACAGAACGTCAACGCGTCCGGATCGCGTCCGGCGCTCTCGGCCGCTTCACGCACGGCGGTGATCATCCATCGCGCGATATCGGGATCGGCCAATTGCAAGATGAAGCCGTCGCCGACCTCGCCGGCGAGCGTCAGTGCCTTCGGCCCGTAGGCCGCCACCCAAACCTCGAGTTCGCTCGCCTCGACCCACGGAAAATGAAGCACCGAACCGTGGTACTCAACCGAACGGCCATTGGCGAGCTCTCGAATCACTTCGATCGAATCGCGCAAGGTGGCGAGCGTCGTCGGCTTGCCGTTCGTCACGCGAACCGCGGAGTCGCCGCGGCCGATGCCGCAGACCGTGCGATTGCCGTACATCTCATTCAACGTCGCGAAGAGACTCGCGGTCACGGTCCAATCGCGTGTCGCGGGATTGGTGACCATCGGACCGACCTTGATCGTGCGCGTCGAGGCCAGTATCTGGCTGTAGATCACGAACGGCTCTTCCCACAGAATGTGCGAGTCGAAGGTCCACGCGTAGTTGAACCCGAGTTGTTCGGCGCGCGTGGCCAGTTCGATGACGCGAGAGGCCGGCGGATTCGTCTGCAGTACAACACCGAACTCCATGATCACTTCCTTCGCTTGATCGTCACATTGAATGTCGTGGCGTGACGACTTCTAGACCAGATATTGACTGAGGCCCCGTCGCAAGAACTTCCCGTGCCCCACCGCGCCGGTGAACGTATCGTTCTCGACCACGACGCGACCGCGCGACAGCACGGTCGCGACGCGACCGTCGATGTGCGTGCCCTCGTAGGCCGAGTGGTCCATGTTCATGTGGTGCGTCTTCACGCTGATGTCGGTGGTGCCCGTAGGGTCGTAGATCACGATGTCGGCGTCAGAGCCCGGCGCGATCACTCCCTTACGCGGGTACAGCCCGAACATCCGTGCCGGTGTCGTGGAGGCCAACTCCACCCACCGTGACAGCGTTATCTCGCCGGTGACAACGCCCTGATACAGCAAGTCCATCCGGTGTTCGACCGAGCCAATGCCGTTCGGGATCTTGGAGAAGTTGCCCAGTCCAAGTTCCTTCTGGTCCTTCATGCAGAAGGGGCAGTGGTCGGTGCTGACCACCGACACGTCGTTGGTGCGAAGGGCGCGCCAAAGTGAATCCTGGTGTCCTTCGGCGCGCGAACGTAGCGGCGTCGAGCAGACGTAGGCCGCTCCTTCGAAGCCGGGCTTCGAAAGATGTTCTTCGAGACTCAAGTAGAGATACTGCGGACAGGTCTCGGCAAAGACATTGGCGCCGAGGCCGCGCGCGTGAGCGATCGTCTCCACGGCGTCGCGCGAGCTCACGTGCACGATATAGAGCGGCGCCTTGGCGACCTTGGCCAGCATGATCGCTCGATGCGTCGCCTCCTCTTCCAACTCGACCGGTCTCGTGAGCGAGTGATAGCGGGGATCGGTCTCCCCTCGCTCGAGCGCTTGGGCGACGAGGACGTCAATGGCCGGGCCGTTCTCCGCGTGCATCATGATCGTGGCGCCCAAGTCCGAGGCGGTCTGCATCGCGCGAAGGATCTGTCCGTCGTCGGAGTAAAAGACGCCGGAATAGGCCATGAAAAGTTTGAAGCTCGTGACGCCTTCGTTGTTCGTGAGATCCGTCATGGCCTTCAGGGCCGCGTCGTCGACGCCACCGATTATCTGGTGGAAGCCGTAGTCGATCGCGCAGTTGCCGTCGGCCTTCTCGTGCCACGCGGCCAACCCGTCGTGCACGTCCTCACCGGTTCGTTGCACGGCGAAGTCCACGATGGTCGTCGTGCCGCCGAAGGCCGCGGCGATCGTGCCCGTTTCGAAGGTGTCCGACGCATTCGTACCGCCAAAGGGCAGCTCCATATGGGTGTGGACGTCGACGCCGCCGGGGATGACGTATTTACCGGACGCGTCGATGACCCGGTCACAGGTGGGCTTCACGCTTTCGAAGTAGCCCGGCGTCCCGAGCGCGGCGATCTCGTCGCCGTCAATCAAGACGTCGCAGTCCTGGGCTCCCGTCGCCGAGAGCACCTGTCCACCAGTGATGAGTACGCGCACCATCATCTACCAGTCGGTCAGGGGTTCGTACATGTCGGGACGGCGATCGCGGTAGAAGGCCCACTGTTCGCGGACCTCCTTCAAGAGGTCCATGTCAAGGTCGCGCACGATCAGTTCTTCATCGGTGGTGCTGGCCACTTCCCCCACGAACTGCCCGCGCGGGTTCACGAAGTAACTCTGGCCGTAGAAGTCGTTCGTGCCAAGTTCTTCGATACCAACGCGGTTGATCGCCCCGACGAAGTATTCGTTCGCGACGGCCGACGCCGGCTGCTCGAGTTGCCACAGGTAGGCCGAGAGACCTCGACTCGTCGCCGAGGGATTGAAGACGATCTTCGCGCCAGCCAGACCCAGGGCGCGCCACCCTTCAGGGAAGTGTCGGTCGTAACAGATGTAAACGCCGATTCGCCCGACGGCCGTGTCGAAGATCGGATAGCCGAGGTTGCCCGGGCGGAAGTAGAACTTCTCCCAGAATCCGCTCACTTGCGGGATGTGCGTCTTTCGGTACTTGCCGAGGTACGTGCCGTCGGCGTCGATCACGGCGGCCGTGTTGTAGAGCACGCCCTCTTGTTCCATTTCATACACCGGCAAGATCATGACCATGTTGAGTTCGGCCGCGAGCGCCATGAAGCGCTGCGTCGTCGGTCCTTCCGGCACGGCTTCGGCGTAGTCGTAGTACGTCGCGTCCTGGACTTGGCAGAAGTACGGACCATAGAAGAGCTCCTGAAAGCAGATCACTTGGGCCCCCTGTGAGGCGGCCGCGCGAGCGTGATGCTCGTGAAGGTCGATCATCGAAGCCTTGTCGCCGGTCCACGCCGTCTGCACCAGCGCTGCTTTCACCACGTCGGACATGGTGCCTCCTTTCGAACGGACAGTTGTCCTCGAATAGAAAGAACCATAGACAAAGTTCGTCAATGCCGTTAACTTCCGCGTGATGATGAGCGCGTTGTTAGGCGTTAGTGGCGGTGACGATCGGCTTTGACTGACGGTCCGGAGCGCATCCCGGGCGGCGGAGCGGAGTACCTCGTCAGCCCGCCCGTCAACGCGTTGACGGAGGTCAACTGCTTCTTCGACGGGACGACAATTGTGACCGGCGCGCCGTAACCGGTCACCGTCTCAGTCGCGTGCACGATGGCTCACGTGGTGCGGCTGGAGGGATTTGAACCCCCGACACTCGGTTCCGAAGGCCGATACTCTGTCCCGTTTTACGTCACTCGTGACCAGGAACGACACAATTGGGCAACAGCCTGTTGCCCTCTTTGCCCCAGAAGTAACCCAAATCACCGCTTCCCTGCCCACCTGTGCCCAGCCATTATCTCCCAATCTCTGCCCTTGGCGACTGTCGCGCTGTGCGAACCCGTCACTGTCCCACCTGTCGATCGCACGGATCGGCAGAGAGTTGGTACACGAATGGCACGCGAAGCGAAAGAGTGGCTGACCAAAGCCCAAGTCATGGCGGAGCTCGGATGTGCGCGGTCGACGCTCGAGCTCTGGTGCTCTACAGGACGTGCGCCGACGATGCGCCAGCTACCCAACAAAGAGTGGCGCTGCGCCCGGTCGGACCTGGACGCTTGGCTCGACGCGCTGGTGCGCTCGTGAGCCGCCAGAACGTCAAGGTTCAACCCAAGAGCAACGCCCGGCCGCGTATTGACCGACCGTCGCCGTACCGCGTGCGCTGGAGCGTCGACGGTGTGGCCACTGAGAAGGTGTTCAAGGACGTGAAGAAGGCCGACGCGTTCCGCGAGAAACTCGAGAAGGCTCGCGACAACGGTGCACGCTGGAACGCGCGAACGCTGTTACCAGCCACCAAGGTAGATACACGCAAATTGCGGGTGGCCGAATGGTGCCAGGAGTTCTACCGCGCCGATGCCGTCACCAGCGCACCGAACTCGCGCCGTACGTCGGGCATAACGCTGACGCGGTTCGTCGAAGTCGCAACTGAGAGTGACGTCACCTGGACGACTCCTGAGCGTACGGCGATGCGCCGCTGGATAACCACGCCGGGTGTGGTACTTCCCCCACAACTCGTATTGTGGGTCAAACACCACTCACTCCTGCTCACAGAACTCGACGAGGAGATGCTCAAGGTCATCGACGCACGCCTGCGAACGCGAATCGAAGGTGGCCGGCTCGGCGCACTAACCGCCGGGCGGAATGTGAAGCTCGCCAAGCGTGCGTTAGACCACGCAGTGCGCGCCGGACTGCTGACGTCGAACCAGTGGCCGGCCACCGAAGACGGCGAGAGCGACCGCAAAGTGAACAAGCAACCCAAGCCCGAGATAGTCGTTGCCTCGCTCGAAGAGGCACAGGCAGTCGTGGCCAACCTACGCAACCACCAGCCACGAAGTTGGACCTGGTGGCTGATGACAATCTTGGGCCTGTACGCCGGACTGCGGCCGCAAGAAACCATCACGCTCGAGGTCGGAGACTTCACGCTGCCAGACGAGGGTTATGGCTCGGTGCACTTCGCGACCGCCTGGAATGGAGCCGGCGGAGAGTGGGGCACACCCGAAGAGGACATCGGTCCAACGAAGACGACGCGCCACCGGACAGTGCCGCTCACACCGTACGTGGTTGCGTCGGTGCGCGAGTACCTCGAGTTCACCGGTCTCACTGAGGGCAAGCTGTTCCTGACTCGTGGCGGCAAGCGCCCGTCTGCTGCCAACTGGTGGCGCGCATTGAACGCCGCGTCAACGAAAGCGAGCGTGTCACCGGCGTTCTATCCGTACGGACTGCGTCACTTCGCCGCGTCCCACTGGCTCGCTACGGGCATTGAGCCACCGCGGGTAGCGAGTTGGCTCGGCAACAGTGTGTCCGTGCTGCACGCGACCTACGCTCACGCAATCCGCGGTGGCGAGGCACGCAGTCTGTCAATGATGAGTGCCGCGTTCGAGCAGTGACACTGCAATGCCGCCACTCTTGTTGGCGTGGCGGCATTGCGGGCGTTGGTTCGCTGTTAGGTGTTGGATTACTCGTTCAGCACGTATCCAGGCGGTGAATCGCATCTCTACGAAGATTCTTGTGGGCTGCCCACAAGCGTCAAGGGTGAGCTGTGGGAACTACCCACGAAAGGAATCGCATGTCAGAAGATGAAATACGGACGGAGATTTTCAAGCTCTGGACCAAGGACGGGCCCGTGCAAATGGAGTACCTGACTGACTCGGGCAAAGACCGCCTAGGCATTTTGTACGAAGACATTGGGCCGTCACTCGAAAAGGAAGACAAGCTCGTGGCTATGGCGAGCGAGGCGTTGGCACAGATCAACGCCGGTGGGAGCAAAGTCATTCCGGAAGTCACCGATCGCCTGCACTCGCTCTATGGAGATGGTGCGGGGTACATCGAGGTCATGGACCTGACGATGGAACTGAAGTCCGCGTACGACGCGCGAAAGCCCACATAGACGAATCCCCCACCAGTTCACGCTGGTGGGGGATTTGCTCGTCTTAGTAGCGCTCGGGGTGGGTTTTAGGTACAAGAAGCAGTAATCATTGACCTCGATGTCACTAGGTGCGCATCATTTCCGGCCACTAGGACGTCCAGGAACGTGTAGTTAGTGGCTCCGGCCGGTATTGCGTGATTCAGGGTACCTGCATTTACCCCACCGCCGCCTATTGGGTCACCTTGAGGGTTAGTGGGTTGAATTGAGACCGAGCAGTCGGGAATTCCTGACAATTTAGAGACATTGGTCACGTTCAGATAGACCCGAACATACTGACCTGGCAGCTGCTTGAAGGTCCGAACGACCACGCTGTAACTCGCGACCTTCTTTTGATTGCCTACGTAGATGGCGATCATCGGAGCTGCGGCTAAGACTGCTGCGATGACGGCAGCGATCTGTTTGTTGCGCTTGGTGTGGGTGATGCCAAGTCCGACGATCAGGAGAATGAAGAAGATAAACGCGAAGCCGATGAGATAACCCACTGCGGCAGCGTACAACTCAGAGTCGCACTCGGGCAAAGAAATCCCCGGGCTTCAACGGCCCGGGGATTCCTTGTTGCTTCGCCCTATCAGCTAGCGATTTAGTCAAAAAGGAAATGATTCACGTTGTGGTCGGTCAGATCTCCGGGCTCCCATTTACACTTGATGCTTCGTCCCAGGCGAGTTCAAGGGACTCGATGCCGAAGCTAAAGGTATCCCGATCCAACCACGCCGGCGGATTGTCAGGCGTCTCGAGAGTCTCGATGACCGTGGCGAGCAATAGCGCGACCCCTGCCTGCTCGTCGTCTTCGATGTGTGATGGTTGGAGCTGCCAAAGGTCGACGAAGTCGGGATAGCTTTCGACGCCGAAGTAAACGCACGTGCGGTTTGCAACATTGTGCGCGATGCGTTCCTCAACCGGTGTCTCGACATTTAGCGTCGATCCTGGTGGGTGCAACACTGCGTGGACCATTTCGTGCACACCAGACAGTGTGAGCTCTTCGTCGCTCAAACGAGGGTCCCAAATGAAGAGGGGGGGCGTAAGCGGACGGTACATTGAAAGCGCCTGCGGTACGTGGCCGTAGAACTCCCGGGCGTTCATGATTTCACGCACGGAAGAGAGGCGACGCGCAAGCGCATCAAGAGAAGCGTTGGTCGGTGTGCTGTCTATGTCCATCACTTCATTTTGCCGAGTGACAACCGCTTTATCGTTTCCGTGATAATGCATGCAACCCTTTGGATCGCGATTGCCCGCGTAAACGTTGTTGCCAGGGTGCCGTAGTTGGTTCGCAGGGAGTACGAGCGCGCCGCGGCGAGTATCGGTAAGTCGCTATAGGACGTTTACGTCGGATCGAGCCGTCCGAGGTCGCCAATTGTCAATGACCCCGTCTTTATGGTCATCTCGACTTCGACCTTTGCCGGCGTGGACGCGAGGTTGGTTCCGGCCAGCGCAGCAGTGATGCTGCAAAAGTCAACCTTTCCCGATCTTGGAAGCTCGACGTGTCCGACTGCACTTCCAGGCCCCTCGCAGCACCGTGGCCGCTATGAGTTGCGATCTGGAGTGGGAATGGGTGGGCGTCGAAGACGTTGAGCGGCTCTGGGCCCAGTTTGCTCACCAGGCCTACGACTCAGCGCGAGCACTGCGGCTCGATAGCGCAATGAACAACTCACGCTTCGCTGCCGAAACCCTCGACGTCTGGCTGTGGTGCGTACCCGACGGCGGCTATTGGTGGTGCGATACATGCAACGAGCGTCACATCGTCGACTGATCGATTTGGTGGCATTGGCGTCTGTTCGAACTTTGTCGGGCTCCCCAACTTTGCCAGTTGCCGATCAAACTGGCATCCTTCGGCCCCGCAATCTGGGTCCGCGTTCGGCACGGCCCTGGACCGGAGAGAACTAGGTGATCTCGGGTATTGAAACAGTTTTCGGCCTATGTCACGTCGCAAGATAACCATCCAATTGGTGTGATTTGTACACAGACATTTCCCCACGTTGTTGTTCTTGTTGCAAACAACCTTTTGGGGCGAACATTGATGTAATTACACATCTGTCATTGCCGAACAGGACTCCAACTAAGGGTCCTCTGCGGCGGGCAGTTGAAGACCTGAGAAGGTCTTGGTCGCGCGGCCAGGATCCTTCTCCCGACGTAACGAAAGGAGGTGAAGAATGGCAAAAACAGGAGAAAAGACCGGCGTTTCGGGGATTTACCGAAGCGACTGCAAGGACCGTGACGAGATGACTCACATCGAGAACACGGTGTTCCCTCCGTGCAGCTTGTGCCACCGTGCCGTCAACTGGACCCTTGTCCGAGCGACGGTACACGGTAGGTAAGTAGCCGAGTGTTCCCCCGCCATAGCGCTATGGACGGGGGACACATCGGCAGGCAAGACAATAGGTCTCTGCAGAAGAACCTAAGCCGTTCGCAACTTATTCTTTACAAGACCAGTACACTGTGCTACATTTCTTACCGCAGCCAAGAACGGCTTGGTGCGAAAAAGGAGAGAATCATGATGAAAAATCAAGAAATGCAAGGACAGTACATCCAACTCGCAGTTCCAGAACGGCACTACCTCAAGGTCGTGCAGTACTTGGGGAGCTTGGAAGCCGGTGAAGATGTCGACACCAATGAAGTGGAGAAGGACATAGGCCTCCAGAGAACTCCGAAGGGACGGATCAAGGCCAATAGCCGCCCGGCAAAGAAGTGGACCCCTGATGAGTTATCCCAGTTGAAACACGAGATCACTTCCAAACGCAAGTATCTGGCGCCGCTCATCGAACTGATGTCGGCAAAGCCAGGCGGCTGGGTGCACAAGGCGGATTACGAGAAGGCATCCGGTTTCACCGGCAATCAGCTTCGTTCGGCGTTGGCCGGAATCTCGCAGTTCATCGGCAAGCGTTTTGAAAGGTCGAACTGGCCGTTCGACTACGAATGGAACGTGAACGGCAATTCAGAGGTGTCGTACAAGATGTCGGTCGAGCAGGCAGAAGCGTGGAACAAGGCGTGATCGCCGAAGTCTGAAAAGTCAGGTCGTGGTCACCGGCGGAGCGATAGAGACGAGTTTCGACGTCGAGATTGTTCCGCCGGGTGCCGCATGGGTCGTAAAAGCGAAATCTTGAAGCTGACCGTCAACCAGGAACACCTCTGTCAGTTCATCGTCCAAGCCGGCGGTTCTCATTGTCAAGTGCACCAACGCCGGCGTTTCCGACAGTGGCGACTCGTTGCCTTCGTGCATCACGCGTCCCCTGCGGTTCACAATGCGGAGCTGCATCATTCGAAGTACCCACTGCTGATTGTCAGGCATTCGGTCGAGCGGGTTTCGTCCAGAGAGGTAGAGCTGGAGTTCCGTTGCGAGGTTTGGCCGGTTCCCCCTCGACGGAAGGCGCGGGCCGACGAAGCGGGGCAATTCGATGTCAAGAAAGTCGTCGGGTGGGTCGGTGGTCATGTTGTTCCTTTCGCTGGCGCGATGTACGCCATGAACAACTGGTACCCGGTGAGAGATCGGTGTCAATCGCCACTTTGCAGGCGAAGTTCGCAAAGGCGTTATCGAGCACGAACAAGGACGGACACTCCAATGTCCTTGCTCATCAGGCGGGTACGAAACAGATCGATGCGTGGCAGTCCGGCTTGGCGGAGTCCGCAGCCCTCCGCTGCCCATACCTGGACCAGGTTGTCCTTTGAGCCAAGCACCGATTCTGAAGCGCATGGGAACTCTCGAAGTTGTTCTGGAATGGCTCTGCGATGACAACGACATTGCCCACTTAGACGAGGGGTCACTGGAGCCGACTGAGTCGATGTTGAGAGCCCTGTAATGGTGGCATACCGCCGACCTACGCTTACGAGAGTTTCTCCCAAGACAAGGACGTGCCCCAGATGACAGACCAAGAGCTGGCGCCAACAATGGAGACGGTGACGCCCTCGAGTTCAGGCTCCAATTGGTCACAGTTGCTCGGGCTGATCTGGGAAGTCCGCGACCGGGACCTGCGCTTCCACTACGAACGTCACGAAGTCGGCGATGTGATACTCCCACTCGTAGTTCTGCGGAGACTCGACTTCGTGCTCGCGCCGACCAAGTCCAAAGTTCTGGCGAAGGCAGCAAAACTAGAGGGTAACCTCGATGATTCAGCGAGGCTACTTGCGCACGTCGCGGGGCAGAGTTTCTACAACGTCAGCAAGCTCGACTTCACGACGTTGGTTACGCAAGACCCTGACAACATCCTCGACAACACGCTCGACTACCTGAACGGCTTCTCGCCAAATGTTCGTGAGATCATCACGAAGTTCGGCTTCGCCGCGCAGGTGGAACACATGGCCGAAGTCGGAATCTTGCTCAGAGTGCTGGGCAAGTTCGCGCAACCGAAACTTGACCTTTCGCCGAGCAACCTCAACAACATGGAGATGGGGTCGCTCTACGAAGAGCTACTCAGACTTACCTCGGACCTTTCGAACAAGGAGGCCGGCGACCACTTCACACCTCGAGAGGTCATTTCGCTGATGGTGAGCATTCTCGTGAGCGACACTCCCAACTTGCATACGCCTGGGAAGGTTTTTACTGTGTACGACCCGGCGTGTGGCACAGGTGGAATGCTCACCGAGTCCGAACGACACCTCCTCGGTATCAACCCTCAGGCGCGCGTCCACTTGTTTGGTCAAGAGATAGCACTGAAGTCTCACGCCGTATGTACGTCCGACATGTTGATCAAGGGTCAAGACGCGTCACGCATCATTCGCGATGACACTCTTGCGAAGGATGGTTTCCCGGGGCAGCGCTTTGACTACGTACTTGCCAACCCGCCATACGGAGTGGACTGGTCAGAGTCCGAGACCGAAGTCCGTAAGGAACATGGCAGGGGGCACGCAGGTCGCTTTGGCGCTGGCCTTCCAGCCAAGACGGACGGACAGATGTTGTTCCTCCAACACATGGTTGCCAAGGCGAAGACCGAAGTCGAAGGTGGCGGGCGTGTCGCGGTAGTCCTCAATGGCGGGCCCCTCTTTACTGGTGACGCTGGACAAGGAGAGTCGAACATTCGCAAGCACCTCATCGAGAGTGATCTCGTAGAAGCCATCATCGGCTTGCCGGACCAACTCTTCTATAACACCGGTATCTCTACGTACATCTGGGTACTATCGACCAAGAAGCGGCCTGAGCGACAAGGTTTCCTTCAGTTGGTTGATGCTCGAGATCTGTTCGAACGCATGCCGAAGAGCCTCGGCAGCAAACGCAATGAACTTAGTGAGAAGCACATCAGCGAGATCGTTGGGCTTTACGAGTCCTTCGTCGAGGGTCCGCGAAGTCATGTACTTCGCAATGAGGAATTTGGGTACACCAAGGTGACTGTTGAGCGACCGCTTCGATTGCGCTACGAAATATCTGACGAAACCAGAGCTCGCATTGATTCTGACAAGACGTTGGCCAAGCTCGCGCCGGCGCAGCGCGACATCATCATCGATAACGTGGCGGCCGAAGACGACTGGATGACCTTCGACAGAGAGGAAGCTCGCCTGAGGGTAGACGTTTGGGTGTCTTCGCTCGATAAGACGACGAAGGCAACGAGAGACGCGCTTCTCACAGCTATCAGTTTCACCGACCCAGACGGTGAGCCTGTGCATACGCCCGACGGCGGCTGCAAGCCCGACGCAAACCTTCGTGACTCCGAGTATGTTCCCCTCGGAAGTGACATCGACCAATACTTCGCCGACAAGGTCATCACGCTCGTTCCCGACGCATGGTCGGAACGCAGTAACGACAAGGTGGGCTATGAGATCCCCTTCACTCGGCTCTTCTACACGTATGTCCCACCTCGAGTACTCACGGAGATCGATGCGGACATTGCCGCCAGCCAACAGCGCATCTTGGCCCTATTGAAGACAGCAGAATGATGATTCAACGAAAGCCCTTCAAGGCACTTGCAGACATTCGAACGAGCAACGTCGACAAGAAGACTGTCATAGGTCAACAAGTTGTGGAACTGTGCAACTACACGGATGTGTATAACTCTGATGCCATCAAGTCGGGCATGGAGTTCATGGTTGCTTCTGCCTCTGATGTGCAAGTCAATCGCTTGACACTAAGAGGCGGGGACGTGATCTTTACCAAGGACTCCGAAACACCCGACGACATTGCGGTTTCAGCGTTCGTGCCCGTTGACTTGCCAGGAGTTGTGTGCGGCTATCACCTTGCCATCGCATCACCTCGCAAGGGCGTTGCGTTAGGACGCTTCATTTACTGGGCGATGCAATCCAAGGAAGTCATAAGCCAGTTCCAGGTAGCCGCGACTGGAGTCACGAGGTTCGGACTCCGACAGTCAAGCATCGGCGACGTACTCGTACCAGCGCCACCCGTGAATGAGCAGCAAAGGATCGCGAATCTTCTCGATCGGGAATGCTCTCAGATGAAGGTCGTAGTCGAGGAGCACGAGCACCTTGCGACGTTGGTAGAAGAGAGAGATCGTACCGCCGTCAAACGTCTAATCACCGGTCAAGATGTTGCGGGCCCACACGAGATGCGCGGTCCGTGGTGGCTCGCTCCGACGCCATCGTCATGGAAACCGTACAAGATCTCACGCAACTTTCGCACTGGCTCCGGCACCACGCCGAGGAGCGGCGATCACCGTTACTACGGTGGACCGTATCCGTGGCTCAATACGGGCGAATGTAACGACTCCTTGGTGTTCGAGACCGCAAAGACCGTCACCGATGAAGCGCTTGCCGAACACAGTGCACTGAAGTTCTACCCCGCCGGCTCCGTTGTTGTTGCCATGTACGGCGCAACTATTGGCAAATTGGCAGTCCTTGGTGCGCCGATGACCTTGAACCAGGCGTGCGTCGCGCTCTACGAGCCGAAGAACTTGGATCCCTGGTTTACCTACTGGTGGCTATGGGCGCACCGAACCGAGTTGATGATTATGGGCGAGGGCGGCGGTCAACCCAACATCAATCAAGAGACAGTCAAGCAACTGGTCATCCCCGCTCCCGACCGTGGAGAACAGCATCGAATCGTCGATCGCATCGTTGAGATGCGGTCGTGGTCGCAACAAATACGAGAGTCGGTTGACGAGCAATCCATTCTCCTTGCCGAGCGCCGCGAAGCACTCATCACGGACTCGGTTGCCGGACTCAAGGAGGTGGCGTGATGACCAAGGAAGGTTTGAAGGAGAAGAACTTCGAGGCTGATGTAGAAGCAGCTCTACTTTCCGAGCAAGGCAGCTACGCGAAGTCATTGCCGGGAAACTTCAACCTCGTCACTGGACTGGACTCGACCGAACTATTCGCTTTCATCTCGCAGACACAGCAGAAGACGTGGGATCAGATCGTGCACCGCTACGGCGGCGACGCAGCCAAGGCAGCGGACGGATTCACGCGAAGACTCGCTGAGGCACTGGATGAACGCGGCACGACCTCGGTACTGCGTGACGGCATCAAGGACCAAGGCGTCCAGATCCGTCTCGCGTTCTTCAAGCCGGCGACAACGATGAACGACACGCTGGCCGCGGGTTACGCCGCGAACAGGTTGACAGTAACGAGACAGTTGCGCTACTCGGCGCGTCACGCGAACACCATCGACGTAGCGCTGTTCGTGAATGGCTTGCTTGTTGCGACCAGCGAGCTGAAGAACCCTCTGACGGGCCAGACCGTAGAACACGCAATGAAGCAGTACCGCCAAGATCGGGACGCGGTACTTGACCCACACCTCGGACGGGCGTTGGTGCACTTCGCGGTAGATCCGTTCCTCGTGTACATGACGACCAAGCTCGAAGGCAATCACACGAGCTTCCTACCGTTCAACCAAGGACGTAACGGCGGGAAGGGAAACCCCGACCGAGACGACAACTATTCGACCTACTACCTGTGGGATTTGGTGTGGGCGCGCGACACGTGGCTCGACATCCTCAGCCGCTTTGTCCAGAAGACCGACGACGGTGCCGTTCTATTTCCTCGTTACCATCAGTGGGACGCCGTCACCAAGATAGAGGCCGACGCCCGTGCCAACGGCCCTGGGCGAAACTACCTCGCGCAACATTCGGCGGGGTCGGGCAAGTCGAACTCGATCTCTTGGCTCGCTCACCGCCTTTCGACGTTGCACAACGACGCCGACAAAAAGGTGTTCGACAAGGTTGTTGTCATCACCGATCGACGTGTACTCGACGACCAACTTCGGGCGAACGTCCGTCAGTTCGAGCGCACGCCGGGCGTCGTCGAAGCTGTTCTCGGAACTTCGGGGCCGAAATCAGGCGAGCTTGCCGCTGCGCTGACTTCCGCCACGTCACGCATCGTTATCACGACCTTGCAGACCTTCCCGTTCGTACTCAACCAGATCGACTCGAAGGACCTGGGTGACAAGACGTGGGCCGTCATCGTTGACGAAGCGCACTCGTCGCAAACCGGTGACGACGCGGCGGCGTTACGACAAGCGATCGGCGCGGGCATCGACCTACCCGAGGACTTTGATACGGAGACGGCGCTGGCTGAGGTGCTCGCTGCACGGGGGCAACAGCCGAACATCTCCTTCTTCGCTTTCACCGCCACGCCGAAAGACAAGACAGTGGAGTTGTTCGGAACAAAGCATCCGGACGGAAACAAGGGGCCTTTCCATCTGTACTCCATGCGTCAAGCCATCGATGAAGGCTTCATCCTCAACGTCCTAAACAACTACACGACGTGGAAGACGTACTATCGTCTGGCCACCGTGTCGGATGCTGTTGCTGAGAAGGAGGTGGACATCTCCAAGGCGGGTAGCGCGCTCCGTCGGATACTCGTGCACCACCCAGAAGTCATCACCCAGAAGGCCCAGATCATCGTCGAGCATTTCATGAACCACACGTCGAAGAAGATCGGCGGCCAGGCCAAGGCGATGGTGGTTACTGATTCACGCGTCGCGGCGGTCAAGTACAAGGAGGCCATCGACGCGTACGTCACTCGTCAGGGCTACGACATGGCTGCACTCGTGGCCTTCTCCGGCAAGGTGATTGACGACTTTGCGGGAGAGGTCTCGGAGGCGTCACTCAATGGGTTCCCCGAGTCGCAGACCGCAGACCGGTTCAAGGGAGTCGAGCCGTACCGGCCCGGCGATTACCAGGTCCTCATCGTTGCTGAGAAGTTCCAGACTGGGTTCGACGAGCCGAAGCTCCACACAATGTTCGTGGACAAGATCCTCACTGGGCTCGCGGCGGTCCAGACCCTATCTCGCCTAAATCGCACGATGCCGGGAAAGGAAGACACTTTCGTGCTCGACTTCCGCAATGATGCGGAGGACATTGAAAAGGCGTTCCAGCGTTACTACGAAGCGACTGTGACGATTCCCACTGACGTGAACACGCTGACTGACGTGTACGACCGCACCTTCGAATTCGATGTTCTGGACAAGGACGAGGTGCGTGAAGTGGTTGAGGAGTATTTCATCGACACCAAGCAGGGTCCTTCTCTTGGCGAGGTGTACGCGGCATTCAATCCCGTGGTAGCGCGCTTCGTGGCACTGGATGACGAGTTGCAGCTCGAGTTCAGCGGCGTCCTCGGAGCCTTCCTGCACTTGTACTCATTCATGTCCCAGGTATTGCCGTGGACCGACGCCGATGCAGAGTGTCTTTACATCTTCGGTCGCGCACTGGTGCGTTTGCTGCCTGACATCCCCGACGGCCGTCTGAACCTCGGCTCCGACGTGGTCTTGACGCACCTGCGGCTTGAGGACTGGGGGGCGGCCGACATAGAGCTCGAGCCCGACGGGGGCAAGCCCGGCACTGCCTTCCCCGGTGAAGGCAAGGACCATACGCGTGACGTACGCCTCGACACGCTCGGCAACATCACCGAAGAGTTGAACAACGCCTTCGGACTGAGCCTCACTGAGCGAGACCGTCTCGTATTTGAACAGTTCGAAGTGTCGTGGCTGGCCGACGATGAACTACGCGAGATCGCCAAGGCCAACGACCTCGACGCCTTCCGACTTGAATTCGAAAAGACGTTCGAGCGCACCGTCCTCGACAACGAAGAGGCCAATCGCGATCTCTACGAGCGGCTCTTCCACGACAAGAAGTTCAGTGCACGCGTCAAGGACTGGTACCTGTCACGGATGTACGAGCTGTTGAGGTCAGAGGCGGTCCAGCAGCGCTTCCCGCTTCCTCCCGCGATTCCGCACCACGAAGAGATCGTTGAATGACCGCCGAACTCGTTCCTCTCACCGCCTTGGTGCCGGAAGGACCCGGCGAGGCCATCGAACTCATCGATAGCAAAGACGCGCTCCGCATCGCATTCGCCCACCGCGACTTCGTAAGTCGACTCGCGGACAAGTGGGACACGACTGGCATCTATCTCCTGCTCGATCCCGTCTCCGAAGACGGAACATGGGGCGTCTACGTCGGCAAGGCCGCCAACCTACGCTCGCGTGTCAAGCAGCATCTGAAGGAGAAGCTCACGTGGAACCGCGCTGTGCTCGTCATGTCGGACCGCACCGAGCGCTTTCACTCTGCCGAAACCGGCTGGTTGGAAGGCAACGTGCACAACCTCCTCGCACATTCGTACTACGGACAACCGTCGAACAAAGTGAACCCGAGTGACGACAGCATTCCCGTGTGGGACCAGCCCCGTCTTTGGGGTGTCGTGGAAGGCGTGGCTCACACCCTTCGGCTTCTCGGCTATGAGACTGCCGAAGAGAGTGAACTCGTCGGTGCCGTGAAAGCTCCACGCTCGAAGCACAACCTCTCGTCGACCACCGTCACGGATCTGTTCAACGCCGGACTACTTAGTGTCGGCGAACGACTGGTGAGTCTCAACGGTCAATGGCCCGCCACTGCTGAAGTGCTTGAGGGAGGCACGATTGAATACGGCGGTCGGATGTACTCGACGCCGTCAGCCGCCGCTTCCGCGGTACGCGAAGGTGGGGCCGCCAACGGGTGGACCTTCTGGGGCGTGACGCGGGACGGACAGGCCGTACCACTCGCGGTCCTCCGTGCCGAACTCCCCACCGACCAGACAACGACACTGTGACGAACGGATCTTCCGCGCCTTCGTTCACGCTCACCGAGGCCATCGCCCAAGCAACTGCGCGCCTGGTTGATGACGCGGGAGCTTCGCGACTCCCCAGTCACTTCGACCTCGAGACCGTCTTCAAGCGCTCAGGAGTTGCCCAGTTCGATCCGCACAAGGATCCCGCCGTCAGGGTCGGCAAGCACAAGCGCGTTCGAGAGGTGCTCAACAACGCCATCGACAACGGCAACGATGCCGGGGCGAAGTGCGTCGAGATGCTGTTAGGGAACCTACGGGGCAACGGAGGATTTCGACCTGGTTCCGACAACTACTGCGGCGATGACGCCATCGCCTCGTGCGTCGCCGCGTTCAGTACGGAGCCTGTTGAGTTGACGCTTGACGGCCAGCTGCGTCCGCGCAGCCTCGAGGGACTGACTGGTCGGCATCTCTCCGATGCGATTCGCTCGTACGTGGAGCGCGCTCGACGCGGCTACGCCGACAGTGTGCTCGTGGCGGGAACTAACAAGGACTTGATTGAGGCGGTCGCTGGTCACGTCATCGCAGAAGTCTTCAACAGCGAACCATCAGGAGACTTCTCTACGATGCTGGGCCAAGCGTTCACTGCACTGGGACTGACGGCGATGACACCCAAGCAGGAGCAAGGAGGTCTTCCCGGGGCACGCGACGCGATGTCGGTGGCCCTGTACCAACTGGCGATCGCTGTGAACCGCTTGCGCAACAAGGCGGGCAGCGGACACGGCCGGCCGTTCATCCCTGACCTCACTGCGACCGAAGTGCGCGCTGCAACCGAAGCGACGGGACTTGTAGCGGGTCGCCTTCTAGACGCCCTCGAAAACAAGTCCTAAACCTGGCCGAGTCTTTTTGCTGCACTTCGCGCTAACGGAACGGCGAGCCTTGCGACATTCGGGCGAGCCTGTGCGGTTAGTGCCAAGTTCATCACCTGAGCCGGTACTGTCGTGGAAGAACCGAGACATGAACGATGGCCGAATCAGAACAGACGGGGCGCGACGATGATTGGCTCCCGTCCAAAGTCAGCGTCGCCCACCTTGAGCGCTATGAGGCTTACACGGATGCGTACTCGCGTCGCATTGTATTGGCGATGCGCAAGGTCCTTGAACACCCGTACCACGTGCTCCGCAACGAGAGCCATAACATCCGGACCTCGCTGGAGGAAGTCGTAATGCCCAACCACGCCGACCTCGTCGGACTAATGGAGCAGCCATACTCGAACGACTCACTTGCCTATGACTATCACCAGAACGCCGGTCCGGCTCCCTTGGCAGATGCCCATCGCGCGGCAGTACATCGCGCCGTTCACAACTATGTCTCGAGCGTGTACTCATTACGCAAGCAAGTAGAGGCCATCCTCAACCGCCGGACGAAATCGCTGTCGGGCAATCAGACCGACCCTTTACGTGTTGCTTGGGACCAAAAGAAGTCGGCAATCGCAGCAAGTCCCTCGAACTTCTTCATCTTCGACCTTCGCCACTACATCCAGCATTACGCGGTGGCACCTCTCGACCACGAAACCCAGTTCGGGGTCGTCAATGGTCATACCGTCGTCACATCGAGCGAAACATTGGTAGTCGCTGCGCTCCTTCGCAAGCTCCACGATCTCAGTGCCAGCACGGTGGAGATGCTGAAAGGTCGGACCGACGTGGAGTTGAAGCCTCTAGTCCTCGATCACGGACCAATGATGTTCGAGCTCAACTCCTGGTTTGCTGACGCGCTTGTTGGCGAGGGCGCGCCGTTTCTTGACGAGTACAACGCGTTGAGCGTCGAATGTGAAGTCGTGTTGAGCGGAGCGACCAACTAAAAAGTGCCGCGATGTGGCGGAATGACGTGTGCGACAACTCGGTGATTGCCAAGGCGCCTACTCCGGAGTCTTGACCTGTATCGTCACGTTCAGTTCCGCAGCCCGCAGTGCCGCCCTTGCGTCTCTACAGCCTTCCACCCATTCTTTCTCGCGCTCGGGACTGGGGAAGGACTGTGCCGCCTCCTCGCCGTGAAAAATGGTCGTGCACGACTTTGAGCCGAAGACGTCGATGAACGATCCAGTTGGCCCAATCGCTACGAAGTCCCAGCCGTCATTGTAAGAAGTGGACCGCCCGTCTCCGTGGTGTAAGGGAAATACGACGGCGATGGCTATAACAGCCCCGACGACGAGCACGACCAAAGATGTCCACCACCTACCCATGCGCCTGTGTAACGCGCTGATGCACAGTAGGACGATGAGAAATACGACCCAGCCGCCACCGATGATGAACACCCACCAAAGGATCTTGGTGAAGGTCAGCGCGAGCACGTCTCAGGTTCTATCGCACCGCGGTCGGCGGGGCCAGCCCTAAAGGTGCAGCGTCGCAATCAACTACAGCGGTTGGCGGTCCCCACCGGTTTCCGGAACCACTCGCTGGACTGAGATTTTGAACTTCGCCAGGATGTTTGTCCGACTCCTCGCCCTGAACACTCGGACATCGGACAAGCCCCCTAAAGGGGGGGGCTTGTCCGATGTGTTTGTCCGAGGCGATCCGAAGGGACCTGTCCGGCTGTCCGACCCTTGTCCGACCCTTTGTCCGAGGTGTTGTCCAACGCCATCAAAATGACACTTCGTTGAACTCGAAGTCCGGAGCCAAAATGTCACAGTCAAGCGACGAGAACACAGTTCCGGCCACGGACGACGACTCTCGAATCTCACCGGCCCTTGCGAGGCGCTGAGCAGTTTTGTAGCAAGTGTCGGCGTTGAGGAAGCCCGCTGGCTCGCCGTCAAACTTCAGCGGAAGATTTGCAGCGTCCCACGCTTGGATTTCCTTCTTCGTTGCCCACGAATTGAGTGAGCGCACCGCACGGAGAACTCGGACCGGGGCAGTTAGGGATTTCTTTGCACCCTCGATTTCGCCAACACCACTGGCCGGTGCGACGAAGCGAATGCGAACGTGCGCGCCAGAGTCGCGCACCTGAACCTCAGCGATAGCGACGACTGCACCGGTCTTGTGATGCCCGTGGCGGTCCTTCAGCACCTTGATACGAGCCGACCCACAGCTCTCACGAGTCCAGGGGTCCACAACCTCGAACAAGTAGGCAGCACCCGACACTGCGTCCTTCTTGGCCGATGCGCCGCGCGCCCTGCTACCGCCCGAGCCGGTCACCGACTGGTGGCCGGTGTGGTCGATGCGCAGGCTCGTGATTCGGCGCATCGTGAGCGGCACGATGACACCACAGTCCCACGATTGGAACTGAGGGTTGTCTTCGTCGTTGAGTCCAGCCGCAGCGCAAGCTTTCGAAACCGAGTCAACAGCGACGAACGACGGATTGTGCTCGTCTATCCACGCGAGCCACGCGGCGCCGAATGCGGTGTTCTGCATCAACGACGAGCCCACCGACCAATACGCGATGCGGCTGGCCTGGTCCTTGGTGACGCCGAGGCCCTTCATACGTTCGCGGAACGAAGTGCGATTGCCTTCGTAGTCGACGTACACGCCTACCTCCCTTGTCGTCTGGACGAGTTCCGCGATAACACGCTGCGCGACCCAGGACTTGCCGGAGCCACCAGCGCCGCTCAGCGAGTGTGACTCGCCTTTGTAAAGCAACGGCATGCCGCCTTCGATGGAGAGCAGTTCAGGCGTGATGAGCGGTGTTTCGTCGTCCCAGTCGTCTGAAAGGAACGTCGGCATCTCAACGAGCTTGGGCAATTTCGGGCTCCGGCTGCTCTGGTTGCCGCCGAGGTAGAACGGCCCATCAAAGTCGCCAGCGAGAATGCGGGCTTCCATCGGGTCCACTGCGGTCATGCTCATTGGCCCACCTCCGTGGTGAGCGCTGCGACGATGGCCCATACGGGGCTGTCGAGAATAACGATGGTGCGGGGCTCGCGGGTTCGACCGAGTTTGGCGTCGGTGTAGTCGATGGCGCCGAGTTCCTTCAACTTCGCGAGTGCCTCGCGGAGGGAGTTGCGGTGCATACCGCCGAGTGCCTCGCGCAGGTCCTTGTCGTAGAACTTGCCGCCGTCGCAAACAAGTGTGGCCAGCCGTAGGGCGTTCCCACCGATGTGAAAGCCAGTCTGCTTTTGTTCCATCTGCGTACCTCGTGTGTTTTTCCGGTCCGGTGTGAACGCGGTACGGGCTACCGTTCGGTGCTGCGATTCCTGCGCACTCGTCTGTCGGGCACTTTCTCAAATACCATTGCCTGCTTGCGTCGCAGCACACGCTCAGGACCGTTCACCAGGCAACGCCCCTGCACGGTGTAGTCGGTCGAGTGCTCCCGGTTTACTGTGTTCCGCTCGCGCTCCCGGCTCAGCAGGGGCGTTGCACTGTTTTCGGCTGGCTTCGTACGCGGGGCGCGTCTTGTACGCACCATACAAAGCGTGGACCACAGCAGCAACGTGGTTCGCCTTCTTGATCGCTAACTGTTGGATCGGCGGACCAAACGCGCTGGTGACAGCTGTCCCGGAATCGGATTTGGCACACGATGGCTTGTAAAGAATGTATGGTCGGGCGTCGTAACGCTTGCGGTATTCAACGTCGCGGTGTTGCACAACAGTGTGGCCCGTCGTGAGGTCGAATGGGGGGTTGCCGTAGTGAGAAGCAATCGCGAATCCCCCACCAGCCGCGGCCAGTGGGGGATTCGAAGTTCGCCTATCTCGGATTGAGGAACGACTCGCGCAGCGCGACGATCTCGCGGGCCAGCACTTCGTTCGCATCGGGCTCGTTGTCAGTGACGCGTGTCACCACGACCTGTTCGTACAGGCGAGCGAAGACCGTGATCAGCATCACAAAACTCATGTCCCTGTAGCAGTCGTCACCCTTGTCGGCAACAAAATCTGCCCACTTCTCGTCACTTAGCAGCAGCAGGTTGTGCACGCGCTCGGCGAAGAAGCCGTAGCGATCGAGCCGTTCTTGTGGAAGGCCGAACACGGTTTGCACCCACTCGATGACGAGGTCGCGAGCAGCGTCGGAATCTCGCGCTGAAGGCGAACCCTCGAAGCACACTGCCTGGCAGTAAGCCCAGAACAGCGGGCGCATCGAGTCAAGGTTCTCGCCGTATTTGTTGGCGAGTAAGAACGCAGCACTTTCGACGCTTTTGAAAGTGGCGTCGCCCTCGCCGATGATCGTGACTGATGCGCCCCACAAGTCTGTCAGCACGCCGTTTATGGTGGCCAGGTCAGTGATGTTTTCGGGCATGTAAAGGTGACTCGTCATTCTGATTCCTCTGCATCGAGTTCAGCAGAACGTTCGGCGCACTCGTCCAGAGTGAGATGTATACCTTGGTTCACGCGATGCGGCTTGCGCGGCGAGAAGCAAGTGTTGCGGATGAGGCTCATTGTGTTTCCTTTCGTCGGGGTTGTCCCTACTGCGTACCATCAAGGCTGACGCGACCCCAACAAGAGCGGCCCGCCCCTTCGCGTGGCGTTGTGATTACTCGAGCCAGTCGAGCGCTGCCAGTTCCTCGTGCAGCTGCTTGCAGTACAACTTGGCTGCCTCAATGGTCCGTGCACTGTTCTTCTTCGTGTCGTATTTCACACTGAATTCCGTAGGGTTCCCAGACTCGTCAGTGTCGAAGCTGAACACCTTTGGGTACTTGTGTACCGCATCGTGCATCAACTCGAAAGCAATTTCACGGTCAGTCTTGTCTCCGTACAGCACCTGCTTGGCTAATGGTTTGATTGTCTCCTCCATGTACTGCTGGGCCTGGTGAAACTGCTCGTGTTGGGCGTACCCAGCGTTATGGAATTCGTAATCAACAACCTCGTGAGTCACGGGATCGAATTGCAATGAGATCACATCAGGGAATCGCTGCTTCGCTTCCAGCAGCGCCAACGTAATCTTTTTTTCGGCGTCATTTATCATTTCCGTTCCTTTCTTTTCGTGGTCCTTGCCGGACGCTAAACACACTTGACGCTGGTGAGTTCAGCACAATAGCCACACAGCGACAATCTTCGTACTGGTGGTGCGATACATGCAACGAGCTTCACATCGTCGACTGTTCGATTTGGCGGTCCTTCACTGCTTGATTTGGTGGCATTGGCGTCTGTTCGAACTTCTCGAATACTTCTTCTGGAACTTCTCGTTGTTCACTACCTGCGATAACGAACGTGTATCTAACTTGCCCCTCTTTAGCCCCCTTTGTTCGGTCTATACCCCCGGTACCCACTTTGAAGCCTGAGCGTCTGCGAAAACCCATACGCGGAACGGATTTTGCCGAGATCGACGTTTCAATCTCGCGACCGTAAGCGCCTACTGACGCACGACTCTTGTTGGCAAGGTCTTGGGGCCGAATCGCTGCACATACGGCTTTGGTTGGGCCTCCCTACTTTGATCTGGTTACGTCTGCCAAAACCCATACGTGGAACGGACTTTGCCGAGATCGACGTTTCAATCTCGCGACCGTTAGCGCCGGCTGACCTGTCGCCCTCCCTTCGCGTGGAGTTGTGATAGTGAAGGACGGATTTTGACCTGAACGACCTACGGTCGTCCTTGTGAGCAGACCGCCCCCCACGAACTTGCCGACGTGTGTCCCGTGCGGTGATGTCGGCACGGTCAACCCGACAAGAAGCACAAGAAGCCAATAGAGAGGGACCATGAATACTCGTCGCACGTTCGCCGCGCTCGTACTGGTGGGAACAACCCTGTCCCTGACTGGCGCAATCGCCGTCAGCCCCGCCTCAGCGCTCAGCGCAACCAGCCCATTTTGCAAGGCCCTCGGCCAGTTGCCGATCAACCTGGCGTCTTTCGGTCCCACTGCATCACTGGCCACACTCAAAACCGTTACCAAGACCGATTCTCGCATCAACGCCACGGCCCTGCGACTCCTCGCCAACGACGCCTCAGGTGACAGCGCCCTATCAAAGGCGAAGAACATTCAGTACTACACGCATAGCGCCGTGGGCATCGCGGCGTACTCCGAGCGCTACGCCATAGCGATCGTCGCCGACCCGACGTCGCCGACCGCGATCACTGACGCCAAACTCTTGAAGGGCGAATCGGTGTATTCCGCAGCCATGGCTCCTTCGTACCTCAGTCTCCTAGTGGCGCTCCACCAGACCCAGAGCAAGGTCTGTCCGAACATCCATCCGATCGTGGCCACACCCACTACCGCCGCCGCAACCACGGTCATCCAGACCGGCACGAATGATGGCAACACTGTGACGACGTCGGACATACCAACGATTGGCGTCAACACCGGCGGTGTCAATCCGTTGAACCCCCCCACCCAC